>Ga0335081_10000347_pt1 | contig 85332 bp, 69 predicted proteins | sample Lox_Sample_35_FD_206713 | JGI IMG/M metagenome (GOLD analysis project Ga0335081, IMG submission 206713) | Soil microbial communities from Loxahatchee National Wildlife Refuge, Florida, United States - Lox_Sample_3.5 | ecosystem: Environmental > Terrestrial > Soil > Wetlands | place: USA... | reverse complement strand
TTCGAGATTTTGAGCGTGCTGCCCTGGGTGCGGCGCGAGCTGGTCGCCGAACGTTATCGCAACGGCCGCGGCTTCATCGCCGGCGACGCCGCCCACGTCATGTCGCCGACCGGCGGCTTCGGCATGAATACCGGCATCGGCGATGCGGTCGATTTATCCTGGAAGCTCACCGCGACGCTCGAAGGCTGGGGCGGCGACGCCTTGCTCGATTCCTACAGCACCGAGCGCCAGCCGATCGGCGCCCGCAACGTCACCGAGGCCGCCGGCAATCTGCGCCGCATGCTGTCGGTCGATCCGCACCCCGATCTGCTCGACGACACGCCGCAAGGCGCCGCGACCCGCGACAAAGTCGGCCGCGAATTCTCCGAGACCATGCGCCGCGAATGGTTTACGCTCGGCGTGCATCTCGGCTATCGCTACGAGGGCTCGCCGATCTGCCTGTCCGACGGCACCGCGGCGCCGGTTGATAATCCAAGAGTGTATGTGCCGACGGCGCGGCCCGGCCACCGCGCGCCGCACGCCTTTCTCGCCGACGGCCGTTCGATGCTCGATCTGTTCGGCCGCGGCTTTGTGCTGCTCGGCTTCGGCACCGATGCCGCCGCAGCGGCGCCGCTGCTGGAAGCCGCGAAGGAGCGCAACGTGCCGATCAATTTCACTGCCATCGCCGAGCCTCACGTCGCCGCGCTCTACGAGCGCCGTTTCGTGCTGGTGCGGCCCGACGGCCATGTGGCCTGGCGCGGCGACCGCATTCCAGCAGACCCGCTGCGCGTTATCGACGTGGTGCGCGGCGCGGCGAAGCCTTGTAGGATGGGTTGAGCCATCGGGCCCGCCACTTCGGGCCGGGCCCGTTGGCTCAAGCTACCCTACGCAAATGCGAGGCAGCCGATGCAGGTCCCCTCCCGAGACGAACTCGCCCGATCCGGAACCCTCGAAGAGCTTTATGGCAAGCTCGATCACATCGGCATCGCGCCGGGCTGGGCCAAGGCGACGCCGTCGCTGTGGGCCGAGCCGCGCAAGAATTTTGCGCCGGCGCACTGGAAATACGAGCAGGCGCGCGGCGCGCTCGATGCCGCCGGCCGGCTCATCAACACCGAGCTTGCCGAGCGGCGCAACCTCATCCTGTTCAATCCGGCCGCGACCAACAGCTACGGCACGGTGCGCACGCTGGTCGCCGCCTATCAGATGATCATGCCGGGCGAATGGGCGCGCTCGCACCGCCACACGCCGAACGCGCTGCGGCTCATTCTGGATTCCGAGCCTGGCACCTATACGGAGGTCGACGGCGTCAAGATCGCCATGGAGCCGGGCGACGTGCTGTTGACGCCGAACTGGTCGAGCCACGGCCACGGCAACGACAGCCGGTCGTGCGCCTACTGGCTCGATTTCCTCGACGTGCCGCTGGTGCAGCTGCTCGAGCCGATGTTCTTCGAGCCGGCCGAGGAGGAAGGCGAGCACGGCGGCGCGGCGGCGACGAACACGCCGCCGACCAAAGATTCGCCGTTCGTCTTTCCTTTGAGCGAGACGTTGAAGCGCCTCGATGCCGCCGTACAGACGCCGGCCGGCCAATTCGGCACACAGGTCGAGCTCGGCGCGCCGGCCATGGACACGATCGGCCTGCACATGATGCGGCTCGCGCCGCGGGTCAAAACCGCGCCGTACCGCACCACCGCGAACAACATCTACGCCGTGGTCCGCGGCTACGGCACGACAACGATCGACGGCGAAGCCTTCGAATGGCGCCGCGGCGACGTGATCGCGGCGCCGGCCTGGCGGCCGCACAGCCACGAGGCCGGCGAAGAGGCGCTGCTGCTGCGCGTCACCGACGAGCCGGTGATGCAGCGGCTCGGCCTGCATCGCGTCGAGGGCGAGGCGCAAGCCGCCCACTGAGCGCCGTCCGCGATCATGGATCGCACGCAACGTATTGCCGTGGTCGGCGCCGGGCTCGGCGGCCTCACCTTCGCCGGCTTCCTGCAGCGCTCCGGTTTCACCGTCCGCGTGTTCGAGCAGGCGCCGGCGTTCTCGCGCATCGGCGCCGGGATAATTCTTTCGGCCAACGCCACCAAGGTGCTGCGCCGGCTCGGCCTCGAAAACGGGTTGATCGCCGCGGGCATCAAGTCGCAGCAATATATCAGTCGCGCCTGGGACTCTGGTGCGACCATGTACGAGATCACGTTCGACGCCGCGAGCGAACGTCACTACGGCGGGCCTTACGTCCACATCCACCGCGGCGACCTGCACAACGTGCTGGAGCACGGCGTTAAGCCCGGCACCATCGCCTTCGATCATCAGCTGGTCGGCCTCGACGAGACGCCCGATGCGATCCGCCTCACCTTCGCCAACGGCGCGACGACCGAAGCCGACATCGTCATCGGTGCCGACGGCATCCGCTCAAAGGTCCGCGAGTTTCTGATCGACGCGGAGCCGCCGCGATTTTCCGGCGCGGCCGCCTATCGGGCGATTTTTCCGGCGGCGCGGCTCAACGGCGTCACCATTCCCGACTGCACCAAATGGTGGGGCCGCGATCGCCACTGCCTGCCCTATTACCTGACCGGCCGGCGCGACGAGGTTTACGCGATCGGCGTCGTGCCGGTGGCGCATTGGGACCGCGACGAAGCCTCCGTGCCGACCACCCGCGAGCGCTATCTGGAATCCTTCGCCGGCTTTCATGGCGACCTGCAGCACGTGCTGCAGGCGGTCGACGGCGTCAGTCTCTGGCCGATCTACGATCGGGAGCGCAACGATTGCTGGTGCGGCGGCCGCAGCGGCCGTCTCGTGCTGCTCGGCGACGCCTGTCACCCGGTGCCGCCCTATATGGCGGCGGGCGGCGCCATGGCGGTGGAAGACGCAGCGATCCTTTCCCGGTGCCTCGCGACGTTCGACGATCGCGACGCGGCTTTCGCGTCGTACACGGCGACGCGGATTCCGCGGGTCGCCGACGTGCAGCGCATTTCGCTCGAGAACAGCTGGATGCGCGGGCCGACCGACACCGACTGGTTTTACTGCTACGATCCGTGCACCGCGCCGCTCGCCGCGCCCCATTGACGCTGCCATGTCCGAGCCGAAACCAGATCCCAAACCGGATCCAATGATCGCCCGCGACCTTGTCGGTTACGGCGCTAAGCCGCCGCATCCGCGCTGGCCCGACGACGCCCTGATCGCGGTCAACTTCAACCTCAACGTCGAGGGCGGCGGCGAATCGACGCTGGCCAACGGCGACGACGAGTCCGAGGGCATGCTCAACGATATCGGCGTCGGCGCGCAGCGCCGCCGCGTGCCGCTGGTCGAGTCCGTGTTCGAATACGGCAGTCGTCGCGGCGCCTGGCGGGTGCTCGAAGTCTTCAGCGACTTCGGCGTCAAAGCGAGCATCCTCGCCGTCGCCCGCGCGCTCGAGCAAAATCCCGCGCTCGCCAAGGCTTGCGTCGCGCAAGGCCACGAGATCGTCAGCCACGGCTACCGCTGGATCGACTACGGCGCCGTCGCCGAAGAGGTCGAGCGCGCTCATATCCGCAGCGCCGTCGAGATTTTGACGCGCGTGACCGGGACGCGGCCGGTCGGCTGGATGACCGGACGGCCCGGTCCCAACACGCGCCGCCTCGTGGTCGAGGCCGGCGGCTTCCTCTACGACCGCGATTCGCTCGCCGACGAGCTGCCCTATTGGCTGACCATCGCCGGTCGGCCGCACCTCGTCATTCCCTACTCGTACGAAGCCAACGATAATCGCTTCAACGAGAATTCGGGTTTCTCGACGGGCGACGACTTCTTCACCTACATGCGCGACGCGTTCGACGTTCTGTACCGCGAAGGAGAGCGCGGCGCGCCGAAGCTTTTGTCGATCGGCCTGCACGACCGGCTGATCGGCCGGCCCGGCCGCTGCAAGGGGCTGATCCGGCTCCTCGAATACATGCGCGGCTGCGACGGCGTGTGGTTCTGCACCGGCGCCGACATCGCGCGGCACTGGTCCAGGGAATTTCCCTCCGCGGTGCAATAGCGGGTGCGCGGAAAAGGCCGTAGCGGGGCCTGGCGCCGTGTGAGACTATCGGCGTCCCGCAATAAAATCTGAAATCAAGCATCATGAACGCAGGCATTGGAGCAACGGTACGCCGTAAGGAAGACGCTCGCCTCGTCACCGGCCGCGGCAATTACAGCGACGACTTCAATCTGCCGGGTCAAGCCTACGGCGCCGCGGTGCGCTCGCCGCATGCGCATGCGCGCATCCGTGCGATCGACACCGTTGCGGCGCGCGCCGTGCCCGGCGTGCTCGCGGTGCTGACCGGCGCCGACGCTGAAGCCGACGGGCTCAAGCGCATTCCGCATCTCGCCGCGCCCGGCACGCCGCCCGACATCGTGCTGCACAATCGCGACGGCTCGCCAGTGCCGGTGGCGCCGCATCACGTGCTGCCGACCGACCGGGTGCGCCACGTCGGCGCCTGCGTCGCCTTCGTCGTCGCCGAGACGGTCGCTGCCGCAAAAGACGCCGCGGAGAAAGTCGTCGTCGATTACGAGCCGCTGCCGACGGTGACCGACGCCAAGGCCGCCGTCGCGCCCGGCGCGCCGCGGCTCTACGACGATCTGCCGAACGTCATGATCGACGCCGAGGTCGGCGATGCGAAAGCGACCGAGGCCGCATTCGCCCGCGCCGCCCACGTCACCCGGCTCGACACCTGGGTCAACCGCGTCACCGGCGTACCGATGGAGCCGCGCGCCGCGGTCGGCGTCTACGACCCGGCGACGCAGCGCTACACGCTCTACGCCGGCTCCGGCGGCATCGTCCGCCAGAAGAAGGAGATCGCCGGCATCCTCGGCGTGCCGTTCGAATCGGTGCGCGTCGTCGCCCACGAGATCGGCGGCAATTTCGGCACCCGCAACAGCTTCTTCCCCGAATTTGCCCTCGTGGTGTGGGCCTCGAGAAGAGTCGGCCGACCGGTGAAGTGGACCGCCGAGCGCCATGAAGCCTTCATCAGCGACTATATGGGCCGCGATCTCACCGTCTCCGCCGAGCTCGCGCTCGACGCCGACGGCCGCTTTCTCGCGCTGCGCACCGCGAACCTCAGCAATGTCGGCGCGCATTCGGGCTCCTACGTGCCGCTGGTCAAAGGCGTTGGGCTGGCCACCGCCGGCTATCGCATTCCTGTTTCGCACATTCGCGCGCGGGCGGTGCTCTCCACCACCATGTGCACCACGCCCTATCGCAGCGCCGGCCGGCCCGAGGTGATCTACGTCATCGAGCGGCTGATCGACAAAGCAGCCCAAGAGCACGGCTTCGACCGCGTGAGCTTGCGCAAGCGCAATCTCATTCCGCCCTCGGCGTTCCCCTACAAGAACCCGCAAGGCATCACCTACGACAACGGCACCTATCGCGCGGTGATGGATCGCGCCATGGAGCTCGGCGACTGGGCGGGCTTCAAGCGCCGCCGCGCCGAGGCACGCAAGAGGAAGCGCCTTCGCGGCATCGGGCTGTGCTGCTATCTGGAAACCACCGGCGGCTATCCGCGCGAACGCGCCGACATCACCGTGCATCCGAAGGGCAAGGTCGACGTCGTGGTCGGCACACTGTCCAGCGGCCAGAGCCACGAGACCACCTTTGCCCAGTGCGTCTCGGAATGGCTCGGCGTGCCATTTGACGATGTGAACGTCATCGAGAGCGACACCGATATCGTCAAAGAAGGCGGCGGCTCGCACTCGGCGCGCTCGATGCGCATGGCCGGCGTCGTCATGGGCAACGCCTCCGACATGATCGTCGAGAAGGGCAAGAAGATCGCCGCCCACATGCTGGAGACCGCCGAGGACGACATCGCGTTTGCCGGCGGCCGCTTCACCGTCACCGGCACCGACCGCTCGGTCGGCATTTTCGACGTCGCCAAAGCGGCGGCGGACGGCAAGGCGGTGCCGGATGATTTGAGCGGGCCGCTCGCCGCCACCTCTGACGAAACCATCAAGGAGCTCGGCTTTCCCTACGGCGCCCATGTCTGCGAGGTCGAGATCGATCCGCAGACCGGCGCGCTCGACCTCAAGCGCTACACCGCGGTCGACGACGTCGGCCGCGCCATCAATCCGATGGTGGTCGACGGCCAGACCCACGGCGGCGCCGCCCAAGGCATCGGCCAGGCGCTGTGGGAGTGCTGCAGCTACGACGAGCACGGACAACTGCTCGCGGCGTCGTTCATGGACTACGCCATGCCGCGGGCCGACCTGCTGCCGTCGTTCACCACCGGTATCAGCCAGGTGCTGACCCCGATGAACAAGCTCGGCGTGCGCGGCGCCGGCGAAGGCGGCACCACCGGCGCGCTCGGCGCCGTGGTCAACGCCGTCGTCGACGCGCTTGCCGAATTCGGCGTGACCCATATCGAAATGCCGGTGACGCCGGAGCGCATCTGGCAGGCGATTCATTCGTCCAAGGCGTGATACGCCGCAACGGAGCCACCATGCCCGATATCCTGACCAAACAAGACGGCGCGATCCTGCACATCACCTTGAACCGGCCGGAGCGCGGTAACGCGGTGTCCGACGAGATGGTGGCGGAGCTCACCGGCATCATCGAAGGTGCGGAGAAGACCGCGAGCGTCGTGGTGCTGCGTGGCGCCGGCGCGGACTTTTGCGTCGGCCGCGCGGCGATGGGCTCGACACCGAAGCAGGATCCCGACGCGCTCGAGCGCCGCACCTTCAGCGACGTGGTGTTCAACTGCTACGGCGCCATGCGCAACGCCAAGATCCCGATCGTCGCCGTGGTGCAGGGCCGCGCGCTCGGCTTCGGCTGTGCCATCGCCGCGGCCTGCGACATCACGCTGGCAAGCGACAAGGCGGTGTTCCAGGTGCCGGAAATGGCGCACAACATTCTGCCGACAATGGTGATGTCGTCGTTCGTCGACCGCGTGCCGCGCAAGGCGATGAGCTATCTGGTTTATTCGCAGGCCGAGATCACGCCGGAGCGGGCGCTCTCCTTCGGCATCGTCAGCGACGTGGTGCCGGCGGCAAAGCTCGAGGCCGCGGTCGAGACGCTCTGCGCCGCGATCCTCAAAGCGCCGCGGCCGGCGATCCAGGGCGTCAAGGAATACGTCAAGACCGCGCCCGACATGGCGGTATTCGGCGCCGTCGAATTCGCCCGCAACCTGCACGCCACCGTCAACTCGTCGCACGAGATGCGAAGGAAGCATTAGGACGCGCGAGGCCGGGGCCGCCACGCGGCTCTGCGGCTCCGCCATGGCGCCGCCTCGCCGTTTGAGCCCTCACTCGACTCAATGCCACATCACTGCGCGGAGTTCCGTCGACTTGCGAGCACACTCCGACCATTGCCGCAGCTGCACCGCTGCCGGTGTCAGGCCGGCGCCACCGCGGGCGCGGCGTTCTGCGCCTCGAATTGCCGGAACGCTTCGAGCGCATGATTGGCGTACATCACCGAGGGGCCAGCACCCATATAGATCGCCATGCCGAGCGTCTCGATGACTTCCTGCCGGGTCGCGCCTTGGCGCAGCGCCGCCTTGACGTGAAAGCCGATGCAATCGTCGCAGCGCACGGCGACCGCGATGCCGAGCGCAATCAGCTCCTTGGTCTTGCCGTCGAGCGCCCTCGGCGCCAGCGCGGCCTGTGCGACGCCGGAAAATGCCTTCATCACCTCGGGCGCGCCGGCGTTCAGATTCTTCAACAACGCCGACAGCTCTTTGGTCTGTTCCACCCAATCGTGCATGGCCATGGCCCCCGAACGGCGTGAACCATTAATGCCCGGCGGCGGTCGAGCAGGTCGACAGGCCGATCACGCTATAAGCCGGACAGTTCCCGATGATCGCGGTGAGGATCGGAAGGACGCCGATCCAGCCGACCCAATTCCAACCAGTCGAGGGAAAGCCGATCGGGATGGCATAGGCGATGAGCACAAGGCCGATGACGATGCGAATGACGCGATCGACGGCGCCGACATTTTGCGACATGGCAAACTCCCGAACCTGAAGGACGCGTGCCCCGGCCCGGCGGCTGACGACGCGGCGACCAAACGCAACTGCCTCGGGCCCGAGCAACAGTTAATTATAATGATCAGACGTGGGACGTCGCTGCCTTGATGTAGATCAAGGAGCAGCGCGGTGGCGGCCGCGCGCCCCGTTTTCCGCGCGGCAGCTATTCCGGCGCCATGTTGTATTCGCCGCAAAAACCAATAGTCTGCGCCGCCGTGACGGCCCTCCTTCCAACCTGTGCAGGCGTCTATGCGCCGCGCCACCGCGGGACGCGACGATGATCGTTGTTGCCATCGATATCGGCGGGACGTTTACCGACCTGGTCGGTTTCGACGACAAAGCGGGGCGTTTCGTCGAGGCGAAAAGTCTCACCACGCCGCACGAGCTGACCCAAGGCATTCTCGACTGCATCCGCAAGAGCGGCCTTGCCGCCGGCGCGATCGCCGAGCTGATCCACGGCTCGACCATCGCCATCAACACGCTGATCGAAAGAAAGGGTGCCAAGACCGGTCTGATCGTCACCCGCGGCACCCGCGACGTCTACATCATCGGCCGCGGCAACCGCCCCGAGGCCTACAATCTGCTCTTTCACCGCCACCGGCCGCTGGTGGCGCGGCATCTGACGCGCGAGATCGAAGAGCGCGTCATGAGCTCGGGCGACGCCTACCGGCCGCTCAACAAGGCGAGCGTCACCGAAGCGTGCCGGGCGCTCGCCGCCGAAGGCGTCGAGGCGGTCGCCATCTGCTTCCTGCACGCTTACGCCAACCCCGAGCACGAGCGCGTCGCTGGCCAGATGGTCAGCGAAGCGCTGCCCAACGCGTACCTCTCGCTGTCGCACGATATCCTGCGCGAGTATCGCGAGTTCGAGCGCATGTCGACGACCGTGGTCAACGCCTATATCGGCCCGAAGGTTGGCGGCTATGTGAAGAGCCTGAGCGCAAGCCTCGGCGGCGTCGGCTTCCGCGGCGATCTTTCGATCATGCGCTCGAACGGCGGCGTGATGACGCCCGAAGTGGCGACGCAGCGCCCGGTAGCGATGATGGAGTCCGGTCCCGTCGGCGGCATCATTGCCTCGGCCCGGGTCGGCGAGAAGCTCGGCTTCGGTAACGTCATCTCCTTCGACATGGGCGGCACCACGGCGAAAGCGTCGCTGGTGCGTGACGGCGAGCCGACCTTGGCGCCGGGCTACTACGTCGGCGGCTATGCGGGCGGCCATCCGGTGATGCTGCCGATGATCGACGTGGTCGAGGTCGGCGCCGGCGGCGGCAGCATCGCCTGGACCGACGACGTCGGCGCGCTGAAAGTCGGGCCGCAAAGCTCCGGCGCCGATCCCGGCCCGATCTGCTATCGCGGCGGCGGCACCGAGCCGACCATCACCGACGCCAACGTGGTGCTCGGCCGGCTCGATCCGCACAACTTCCTCGGCGGCCAAATGGTGCTCGACGCCGACGGTGCCCGCGACGGCATCGAACGGAAAGTCGCAAAGCCGCTGAAGATGGGCACCATCGAGGCGGCGCAGGCGATCGTGCAGATCGCGATCTCGAAGATGTCGCTCGCGGTGCGCGAAGTCTCGGTGGAGAAGGGCTATGACCCGCGCGACTTCGCGCTGGTGGCGTCCGGCGGCGCCGGGCCGCTGCACGTCTGCGCCATCGCCCGCGAGCTGCATATCCCGAAAGTGATCGTGCCGCTGTTTCCCTCGCACTTCTCCGCGCTCGGCATGCTGCTCGCCGACGAGCGCCACGATTTCATCCGCACCTTCTATTACGATCTCGCCAGCCTGGACTTTACCGCGCTCGTCGCGGTGCACGACGAGATGGCCGCCGAGGCGAAGAAGAGCCTGCGGCATGCAAAAAATCCGCAGTTCCAGATCGAGCTCGACCTGCGCTATGTCGGGCAGGAGTTCACCCTGTCGGTCCCGGTGACGCGCGACATGATCAAGCGCGGCGATCGCCAGAAAATCCGCACCGCCTTCGATGCGCTCTACGAGCACCGCTACGCGCATCATTCGCCCGACGAGCCGGTGGAGATGGTCAATATCCGCCTCGCCGCCATCGGCAAGCGCGCGAAGCTGACCTTTCCGAAGCTTGCGGCAAAAAGCTCGGCAAAGCCGAAACGCCGCGACGTCTATCTGGACGATCCGAGGAAGCCGGTGTCGTGTCCCATTTATCAGCGCCCTGACCTCGGCGCCGGCGCGCGCATCGCCGGGCCGGCGCTGATCGAAGAGCACGGCACCACCACGGTGCTGTTCAAGGGCGACGTCTGCCGGGTGGCACGGTCCGGCGAATTGCTGATCGACGTGGGAGGCGCATGATGGCGAAGTCTGGAAAGCTTGCATCCCGCGCCAAGGCAAAGCGGCAGCCGCGCAAGAAAAAGCCGCTCGATGCAGTGACACTCGAAGTCATCCGCAACGCGCTGCCGGCCATCGCCAACGAGATGGCCGCCGACCTGCAGCGCACGTCCTACAACATGATGATCTACGAGGTGCGCGACTTCTGCACCTCGCTGGTCAACACCAAGGGCGAATTGATCTCGCAGAACGTCGGCGGCGTGTCGCACTTCGTCGCCGACCTCGGCGTCATCATCACCGACGCGATGGCGCGGTTCGGCGCCAAGGGCTTTGCGCCCGGCGACGTCGTCATCACCAATCACCAAGCGGTGGCCGGCCAGCACCTCAACAACATCGTCATCTACACGCCGTTCTTCTACAAGGGCGAGCTGCTGATGTTCGCCATGGTGCGCGCCCACTGGATCGACGTCGGCGGCATGTCGACCGGCTTCGGCGCCGGCCCGACCGTGAAGGATCCCTGGGAAGAGGGCCTGCAGCTCGATCAATTGAAGATCTACGAGCGCGGCAAGCTCAACGACACGCTCTATCGCGTCCTCAAGGACAACATCCGGTTCCCGGAATCCTCCCTCGGCGACATGAAATCGCAGATGGCGGCCTGCCGGCTCGCGGTCCGCCGCATGGAGGAGCTGTTCGACCGCTACGGCCGCGACACCATCCTCGACGCCATCGGGCAGATCTTTGCCGAGACCGAGCGCAAGTGCCGCAACGTCGTGGAGAAGCTCGCCGACGGCGTCTACGAGGCCTCCTCCTTCATCGACGACGACGGCGTCAGCCGCGGCGAACGCTTGCCGATCCACGCCAAGGTCACGATCGATCGCGGCGCCATGACCATCGACCTCTCAGCCACCTCGGGCACGCGCAAGGCCGCGGTCAATTCCCGCACCTATGCGGGCGCCCGCGTCGCCTACAAGGCGCTGACCGGGCCGATGGAGCCGGTCAACGAGGGCTCGTTCGGCGCACTGAAAGTCATCATCCCCGAAGGCAACGTGATGATGTCGAAGCATCCGGCGCCGATGTCGAGCTGGAGCACCATCGTGCCGACCGTGGTCGACACCATCATCAAGGCGCTCGCCAAGGCGATGCCGGACCGCGTGCCGGCTGGCCATCACGGCTTGCTCGGCGGCTCCATCGTGTTCTTCGGCATGCATCCGAAGACGCAGCGCCGCTTCGTGGTGCAGAGCATCGAGGGCGGCGGCTGGGGCGGCCGACCGACCGAGGACGGCGTGTCGGGCACGGTGTCGGTGTGTCAGGGCGACGTGCGCAACGGCTCGATCGAGGGCATCGAGCTGAAATGCCCGGTGCTGGTGGAAGGCCGCGTGCTGCGCACCGACTCCGCCGGCGCCGGCAAGCATCGCGGCGGCCTCGGCCTCGACACCACCGTGCGCAACCTGGTCGAAGGCCGCTGGAATTTCGATCATCCGAAGCGCGGCCAGTGCCCGCCCTGGGGGCTGTGGGGCGGCACCGCCGGGGCGACCGCCGACTTCCTGCTGCGGCGGCCGGGCGAGAACGACTTCCGCTCCATGGATGCGATCCACTATCCGGTGCCGGTCGATTCCGAGGTGATCGTGCGCACCGGCGGTGGTGGCGGCTGGGGCAATCCACTGGAGCGCGATCCGGCGGCGGTGCGATCCGACGTGATCGAGGAATTCATCTCGCGGGCGTTCGCCGAGGAAAACTATGGCGTCGTGCTCAGAGACGATTTGACGCTCGACGAGGGCGCCACCGAGCGGCGGCGAAATGCGCTAAGATCGGGCCAACGATAACGCGCCTTGTTGCAGCGGGAGGAAATCGATGAAGCCGGCGCTGACGATCGTCGGAGCCGCCGCAATCGGTATGGCGCTGGCGTCCACCGCCTCCGCCGCCGACCTCCTCCATATCGGCAATGCCGGGCGCGAGTCGTTCTCGTTCACGCCGGCCAATATCGGCAAGGCGGCCGGCATCTTTGCCAAGCACGGTCTCGACCTCGACATCGCGGGCTTCGGCGGCGACGCCAAACTGCAGCAGGCCATGGCGGCGGGCGCGGTCGATATCGGGCTCGGCTCCGGGCCCGGCATGGCCTTCATCGCCAAAGGAGCGCCGGTCAAAGGCATTGCCGCCATGGCGGGGCCGCCGCTGATCTTCGCCATGGTGGTGCGCGCCGACGGCGCGGTGAAGACCGTCGACGATCTCAAGGGCCATAAAGTCGCGATCTCGACGGTCGGCTCGGCGACCAACTGGCTGATGAACGAAGTGTCGCGCCAGCACGGCTGGGGTTTTGACGGCTTCGAGCAGGTGCCGATCGGCGAGAATTCGGCGCGCATCGCAGCGCTCAAATCCGGCGCGGTCGACGCCTGCGTGGTCGATATCGGCTCGGCGCTCAACTTCGTCCAACGCGGCGATGGCCGCATCCTGATGCGGTTCGGCGACGTGGCGCCGCATTTCATCATGCATGTGATCTTCGCCACCGACACCGCGATCGCGCACAAGCCGGGTGAGCTTGCGGCCTTCCTCGACGGCTGGTTCCAGACCATCGCGTTCATGCGCAAGAACAAGGAAAAATCCATCGCCATCGCCATGACGGTGATGGGCACCGATGAGAAAACCACCGCCGGCATCTACGACGAATTGATGCCGATGTTCACCGACAACGGCCATTTCGATCCGGTGGCGCTCAAGGTGTTGAGCCGCTCCTATGTCGAAATGAAAATGCTGCCGGTGGAACCCGACATGAGCAAGCTCTACACCGAAGCGTTTCTGCCGAAAGAGTGAACGCGCTTGAGCACGACCGTGAACCGCACCCTATCGCTCCTCGCCGTACTCCTAAGCGTGCTCGCCTCGACCGTGGCGCAGGCCGCCGAGCACGTGCGCGCCGCCAAGGCGGTGCCCGAAGCATTCTCGTTCACGCCGCTCGACGTCGGCATGCGCAAGGGCTTCTTCGCCAAGAACGGTGTCGAGGTCGAAGCCGCAGCCTTCGCCGGCGACGCCAAGCTGCAGCAGGCGATGACGGCCGACTCCATCGACATCGGCATCGGCTCCGGGCCGGGCATGGCCTTCATCGTCAAGGGCTCGGCGGTCAAGGCGGTCGCCGCCATGGCGGGACCGCCGCTCCTTCTTTGCATCGCGGTGCGGCCCGAAGGACCGAAATCGGTGGCCGAACTCAAAGGCAAGAAGATCGCCGTCTCGACCGCGGGCTCGCTGACCTATTGGCTGGTCAGCGAAACCGCGCGCCGTCAGGGCTGGGGACCAAACGGCATCGATATTCAGCCGATGGGCGCCATGACCGGCCAGCTCGCGGCGCTCAAACGCGGCGACATCGACGGCATCGTCATGGATCTGAGCACTGCGTTCGATCTGGAGAACAAGAACGAAGGCCGCATCCTAGTGCGCTTCGGCGGCTTGCGGGACTTTATCGTTCACGTCATCTACGCGACCGACAAGCTGATCGCGAGCCGGCCCGACACCGTCCGCGGCTTCCTCAAAGGCTGGTTCGAAACCATCGCCTTCATGCGCAAGAATAAGGCCGAGACCGTGACGATCGCGAGCCAAGCCATCAATAAGGACGAGGCGGTCGTCAGCCGCACCTATGACGAAGTGATGCCGATGTTCTCAGACGACGGCCGCTTCAAGGCGAGCGCGCTCAACGTGCTGGCCAAATCGTGGGTCGAACTTGGCACGCTGCAGACCGAGCCCGACGTGAGCAAGCTTTACACCGAGGCGTTCCTGCCGGCGAAGTGAGGTGAGCGTTGATGTTTGTCAGGCGGAGCGCATGGACGGCCGGCGTGGTTGCCGTGGCCTTGATGCTTGCCGGGCCTGCGTCCGCGCAAACCACGCTTCGCATCGGCAAGGCGCAGCCCAATCAATTCGCCTTCGTGCCGGCCGACGTCGGCGCCGATACCGGAATTTTCAAGAAGCACGGCGTCGACGTCGAGATCAGCTCGTTCACCGGCGACGCCAAGGAGATGCAGGCGCTGACCGCGGGCTCGCTCGATATCGCGCTCGGCGGCGGGCCGGCGCTGGCAACGATCGTCAAGGGCGTGCCGATGAAAGCGGTCGCGGCCGAAGCCAACGCGCCGAATACCATCCTCCTCGTCGTGCTCAAGGACGGGCCGATCAAGGCCGTGGACGACCTCAAGGGCAAGGCGGTGAGCGTCTCGACCGTGGGCTCGCTGACCTATTGGCTGACCCAGCAATTGTCGCGCGCCCAGGGCTGGGGCGACGACGGCATCAACATCACGCCGCTCGGCGCCTCGGAAGGCCAGATCGCGGCGCTGAAGACCCATCAGGTCGACGGCGTCACCACCGACGGCGTCACGGTCTACCGATTCATGGAAACCGGCGAAGGCCGCATCCTGGTCAAATACGGCGAGCGCAACAAGGACTTCCACGTCCACGTCATCTATGCCAGCAATAATCTGATCGCCGCCAACCCGACGGCGCTGAAGGCGTTCCTCGCCGGCTGGTTCGAAACCATCGCCTTTATGCGCAGCCACCGGCAGGAGACCATCGCCATCGCCGTCAAGCACACCGGCGTGTCGGCCGCCGTCGCCGCCGAGAGTTATGACGACACCATGCCAATCCTGAGTTTCGACGGCCGCTTCAACGCCAAGGCGCTCGAGGTTTTGGCGACGTCGTTCGTCGACACCAAGGTGCTGCCGTCGAAGCCCGATATGACGACCCTTTACACCGAGGCGTTTTTGCCGGCGCAATGACACGGGGGCGAGCCATGGTCGCGACGCGTTGGATTTCGAGGCTCGGCGGCGCAGGCGTTGCCGCAGCGCTTGCGGCCTTGCTTGCAACGAACGCGGCGCAGGCGCAAACGACGCTTCGCCTCGGCAAGGCGCAGGCCGCCCAATTCGCCTTCATTCCAGCCGACGTTGGCGTCGCCACCGGCATCTTCAAGAAGCACGGCATCGATCTCGAGATCAGTGCCTTCGCCGGCGACGTGAAGATGGTGCAGGCGCTGACCGCCGGCTCCCTCGACATCGCGCTCGGCGGCAGTCCCTCCTTTGCCGCGATCGTCAAAGGCGCGCCGATGAAGGCGGTGGCGGCGTTCAGCGGCGCGCCCAGCATCATCATGCTGGTGGTGCTCAAGGACGGCCCGCTGAAGAGCGTCGACGATCTGAAAGGCCGCGCCGTCAGCGTCTCCGGCGCCGGCTCGCTGACCTATTGGCTGACGCAGCAATTGTCGCGCAAGCTCGGCTGGGGCGACGATGGCATCAAGATCACCCCGCTCGGCGCCTCGGAGGCGCAGATCGCGGCGCTGATGACCCATCAGATCGACGGCACCACGACCGACAGCGTCACCGTCGACAAATTCGTCGAGGCCGGTCACGGCCGCGTCCTCGTGAAGTACGGCGACTATTTCAAGGACTTCGTCACCAGCGTCATATATGCCAGCACTGCGGCGATCGACGCCAATCCCACGGCGCTGCGCAACTTTCTCGCCGGCTGGTTCGAGACCATCGCCTATATGCGCGACCACCGTGCGGAGATCATCGACATGACGGTGAAGCAGATCGGTGTCTCGCCGGGCGTCGCCGGGGCCATCTACGACGACACTATGCCGACCATGAGCCTCGACGGGCGCTTCAATCCCAAGGCGCTCGATGTGCTGGCGGACTCCTTCGTCGACATGAAACTTCTGCCGGCGAAGCCCGACATGTCGCCGCTCCGGACCGAAGCCTATTTGCCGAAATGACGTCCCGCGACGCCGCAGTCCGCATCAAAAGCGTCTCGCACCAGTTCGGCGAGGCGGGCGACGCGCAATTCGTGCGCGCGCTCGCCGACACCTCGCTCGACATCGCACGCGGCGAGCTGCTCTGCCTGATCGGGCCGAGCGGCTGCGGCAAGTCCACGCTGCTCAACGTCGTCGGCGGCCTGATGACGCCGTCGAGCGGGGGCGTCGAGGTCGCCGGCAAACCGGTGCGCGGGCCGAGGCCGCGCGACATCGCCTTCATCTTCCAGGAGAACGCGCTGTTTCCCTGGAACACGGTGATCGAGAACGTGCGCCTCGGCATGCTGTTCCAGGGCGTGCCGAAAGCCGAGCACGAGACGCGGGCGAAGAAATCCCTCGAAGCGGTCGGCCTCGCCGAGTTCGCCAACCACTACCCGGCCCAGCTTTCCGGCGGCATGCGCCAGCGCGCGGCGCTGGCGCGGGCGCTGTCGCTTGAGACCGACATTCTCCTGATGGATGAGCCGTTCGGCGCCCTCGACGAGCAGACCCGCATGATCCTCGGCGAGGACCTCTCGGTGCTGCTGTCGCGCACCGAGAAAACCATCGTGTTCGTCACCCACAGCCTCGGCGAAGCGGTGTTCCTCGCCGACCGGGTCGCGGTGTTCTCGGCGCGGCCCGGCACGATCAAGAAGATCATCAAGGTCGACGAGCCGCATCCGCGGAACCCTGAATTCGTCACCTCGGAGAAATTCACCGCGCTGCGCAACGAGCTCTACGCGCTGCTGCACGACGAAATCCGCAAGACCGTCGCCGAGGGCGCCTGATGGAGTTCCGCAAAGAGCGCGTCGGCGCCGGCGGCCGGGCCGTCCAGATCGGCTTCCTGCTGGCGCTGTTGGCGCTCTGGTACCTCGCGACCAACCGCTGGGGCGTCAACCGGCTCTTGCTGCCGAACCCGATCGCGGTGTGGCATCAGCTCGTCGACGTGCTGCGCTCCGGCGAATTCTGGCCCGACCTGCGCGTCACCTTGACCGAGCTTGCCGCGGCGTTTTCGCTGTCGCTGACGTTCGGCACCACGATCGGCTTCTTCGTCAGCCGCACCGGCTACACCATCCGGGTGTTCGACCCGCTGTTTGCCGGCATCTACTCGATCCCGATCATTCTGTTCCTGCCGCTCTATGTCTTGTTTTTCGGGCTGGGACCTGCGTCCAAGATCGCGCTCGGCGCCACCATCAGCTTCTTCCCGATCGTGCTCTCGACCATCGCCGGCTTCGGCAATGTCGATCGCGTCCTGGTCACCGCCGCGCGCGCCATGGGCGCGTCGAACTATCAGCTGTTCCGCTACGTGCTGCTGCCCGCGGCGCTGCCGGTGATCCTGGGCGGCATCCGCATGGGCTTCACGGTGGCGCTCCTCTCCATCATCGGCAGCGAGACGCTCGCCTCGCTCGCCGGCCTCGGCCATCACATCGTGCAGCTCGCCGAAGGCATGGATATGCCGCGCATGTTCGCCTACATCGCCTTCGTCGTGGTGATCGCGGCGCTGCTCAACGGCATCGTGTCGTTTCTCGAAGCCCGCGGCAGGCGCCACGCATGAGCGCGTCGCTTCGCCACTTCCTGCAGCGGCATCCGGGCGTGGTCCGGCTCGGCGTCATCGCCATCATCCTGGTCGTCTGGGAAATTGCCGCGCGCTATTTCATCGACCCGATGTTCATCGCGCCGCCGTCGCGGGTGATCGCCTCGCTCGGCACGGTGTGGACCACGTCCGGCGTGCCCGAGGCGCTGCGCGTGACCTTGTTCGAGCTTGCGGTCGCGTTCGCGATCTCGACCGCGATCGGGCTGACCATCGGGCTCGCGGTCGGCCTGCAGCCGTTCGCGCGGCGCAGCGTGATGCCGATCATTCTCCTACTCTACGGGCTGCCGCAGATCACGATCCTGCCGATCTTCATCCTCATCTTCGGCATCGGCCCGCCCTCGAAGATCGCATTCGGCGTCACCCACGGCACCTTCGTCATCATCATCGCCATCGTCGCCGGCGTGCAGAATCTCAAACCGATCCTGCTGACGTCGGCGCGCTCCATGGGGGCCAGCCGCTGGCAGATCCTGCGCTGGGTCGTGTTCCCGCACATGATCCCGAGCTTCTTCGCCGGCATGCGGCTCGGCATGTCGGGCGTGCTGCTCGGCGTGCTGCTGGCCGAGCTTTACGTGTCGACCCGCGGCATCGGCCATTTTACCACCATGTTCACCGAGACCTTCGATCCCACGAAACTGTTCGGCCTGATCGCCATGCTCGCGGTCATGGCGATCACGCTCAACGAAATCGTGCGCCGCGCCGAAATCAGGTTCAGCCGCTGGCGCTAGGAGGATTCACATAAAATGGCCAAGCTGAAGCTCACCGTCGCCGTCGGCGACTACGAGATCGTGCGCGCGCTCAGTGACGGCACCGTCGAGGCCGACGGCATCGAGCTCGTCATGCTCACCGGCATGGGCTCGCGCGAGCGGCATTGGCGCATGGCGCGTAAGACCGAGTTCGACGTCTGCGAGATCAATATCGGCGGCTACTACATGGCGCGCGACCGCGGCGAGCCGCTGGCCGCCATCCCGGTGTTCCTGCACCGGCGCTTCCGCCACGGCTTCGTCTTCGTCAACGCCAAGTCGGGCATCCGCGAGCCGAGGGATCTGATCGGCAAGAGGATCGGCGGCACCAACTTTCAGCCGGCCTCCAATATCTGGATGCGCGGCATCCTCGAGGAATATTACGGCGTGCCGCACCGGCAGTGCACCTGGGTGGTGGAGCGCAGCGAGGATTTCGAGTTCGCGCCGCCCAAGGATCTTCGCATCGAAATGGCGCCCCCGGACAAGCGGCTCGACGTCATGCTGGCGGAGGGCGAAATCCCGGCCATGCTGTCGCCCGATCTGCCGCCGCTGTTCCGCGACGGCGACAAGCGCATCGTGCGGCTGTTCCCGAACTACAAGGACATCGAGATCGAGTTTTTCCGGCAGACCGGAATTTTCCCGATCATGCACGTCACCGTCATTCGCCAGGAGATCGTCGACAAATATCCCTGGGTCGCGACCAATCTGGTCAAGGCGTTCGACGAGGCCAAGGCGCTCGCCTATCGCCGCGTCGCCAATCCGCGCGTGGTGCCGCTCGCCTGGGTCCGCACCGCCTGGGAGGAGCAGCTCGACGTGCTCGGGCCCGATCCGTGGGAATACGGCCTCGGCGAGGCCAATCGCAAAAATGTCCAAACCGCGCTGCGCTATTGCCATCAACAAGGCTTGATCGGCCGCATGATTCCGCTCGACCAACTTTTCGCCGACACCGACCTCGGCGATGCAGGGGGTGGGGCCGAAAACATCTGATTGCGATTTTCGTAGAGTGGGTTGAGCGCCAGCGAAACCCACCAGGACGGGTGATGGGTTTCGCTTTGCGCAACCCATCCTACCGCCATCGGGCTTCGTCGGCGTCTACCCTCCCCCAATCTCGGTTGCCTAACGCGTGAGGGTAAGCCATGACTGACCACGACAAGGAGGCGCTCGCCTTCCCACCGCACCGCGCCCCGCTGCCGAGACCCAATCTCACCTTGCCATTTCGAGACAATCCCGCCGTGTCGAAGAAAGACGATCCCGCGTTCCTCTATTTCCCGGCCAACTATCGCTGGTCGATGGGGCTGCTGATCTGCCTTAGCGGCGCGCCGTGGACCGGCGTCGAGATCGACGAGGTCAACCGGGTCGGCCGGGCGCTGACCGACAAGGTCGGCGACGACAATGCGTGGTTCGAGGAATGGGTCCGCATGGGCGACAAGATCGCGACCCGCGGCCGTGACGCCGCCCGCGCCGGCCACAAGCTCACCGCGGCGTCGTGCTACATGCGCGCCTCGCGCTACTACCAGACCGGCGAGCGCTTCATCCATCCGCGCTCGCAGCGGAGCCAGGACGTCTATGCGCAAGCCGTCAGCCTGTTCAAGGAAGCCGCCGGCATCATCCGCCGCCCGCGCATCGAGCCGGTCGAAGTGCCGTACGAGAACGGAAGCCTGCCGGCGCTCTTGGTGCATCCCGATCCGGAGGCGAGCCGCGGCCGCCCTGCCCCCGCCATGGTGTTCTTCGACGGCTTCGACGTCACCAAGGAGCTGCAATACGGCTACGGCGTGCCCGACCTTGCCGCCCGCGGCGTCGGCTGCCTGATCGTCGACGGCCCCGGCAACGGCGAGAGCGTGCGCTTTCGCAATCTGCCGCTGATCGCCGAGACCGAGCGCTACGCGACGCCGGCCTACGACTATCTCGCCGGCCGCAAGGAGTTCGATGCGAACCGCATCGGCGTGATGGCCTTAAGCCTCGGCGGCTACTACGCGCCGCGTGCGGCCGCGCTCGAGCAGCGCTTCGCCTGCTGCGTCGCCTGGGGCGCGCAATGGGACTATCACGAAGTCTGGGCCAGGCGGCTCGAGTTGCTCGACTCCGGCAAGGTGCTGTCGCTGTCGGTGCCGCCCGAGCACCTGCAATGGGTGCTCGGCGTCGACAGCCGCGAGGCGGCGCTGAAGAAGCTCGAAGGCTTCCGCCTCGACGGCATCGTGCAGAAGATGACCTGCCCGTTCCTCTTGCTGCACGGCGCCGGCGACGAGCAGATCCCGCTGCCCATCGCCGAGAAGCTGTTCGACGCCGTCGGCTCCAAGCAGAAGGCGCTGAAAGTGTTCACCCGCGAGGAAGGCGGCTTCCACCACTGCCAGGTCGACGACGCGACCATTGGCGTGCATTACATGTACGATTGGATCGCCGACGTGCTGCACGCCGGCCAGTAAGGGGCGACCGATGGCGACACATCGTTTGGACGCCGCAGCCGATACGGTGCACTGGGGCTATTTCGACGCGGCCTTGAAGCCGCTCATCACCGTCGATCCCGGCGATACCGTCGTCATCTCGACCGTCTCCGGCGCGCCCAACCAACTGCCGCCGGCAGGCTCCGGCCTCACCGTGCCGGACGCGCTGCGCGCCGTTCACGCTCACGTGCAGCCGAAGCTCGGCGGCCCGCACATCCTCACCGGCCCGGTCGCGGTGCGCGGCGCCAAGGCCGGCCAGGTGCTGGAAGTGCGCATCAAGGCGATCGATCTCAACTACGACTGGGGCTACAACGTGATCCGGCCGCTCGCCGGCGCGCTGCCCGACGACTTCAAGCAAACCCGCCTCATCCACGTTCCGCTCGACCGCAAGCGCATGGTCGGCAAAATGCCGTGGGGGCTCGAGCTCGCGCTGAAGCCGTTCTTCGGCATCATGGCAACATCGCCGCCCGCGGCCTGGGGACCGGTTGCCTCGCCGCCGCCGCGGCGCAACGGCGGCAACATGGACAACAAGGAGCTGGTCGCCGGCGCCACGCTCTATCTGCCGATCCATGTCGACGGCGCGATGTTCTCGTGCGGCGACGGCCACGGCGTGCAAGGCGACGGCGAAGTCTGCATCACCGCCATCGAAACCGGCCTGATCGGCATTTTCGAATTGCACGTGCGCGACGACATGACTTTGGAATGGCCGATGGCCGAGACGCCGACCCACGTCATGACCATGGCGTTCGATCCCGACCTCGACGATTGCGTCGTGATCGCGCTGCGCGACATGATCAAGCTGATTTGCGGCCGCACCAATCTGTCCCGCGAGGACGCCTACACGCTGTGCAGCCTCGCCGCCGACCTGCGCATCACGCAAGTGGTCAACGGCGCCAAGGGCATCCACGTGATGCTGGAAAAGGCGCTGCTGCGGAGCACGGGCTAAGCGTCGCGCGATCGGCGCGGCGCCGCCGCCGGTCGCCACATTCAGCTTAGACATTTTTGCACAAGCGCCGTGGCGCCGGCTTGAGCGCCCTGCCCGATCGCGCCACACTTTGGCGACCGATTGAGCCAGAGGGGAGCCCGCGATGACCGTCGCCCATGCCGACATGAGCGCTTCCGCCGATCGCATCGACTCGTTTTCGCGCAAGGCGCTGGCGGCGTCCGCCATCGGCTACGCCATGGACGGCTTCGACCTGCTCATCCTCGGCTTCATGCTGCGGGCAATTTCGGCGGAATTGCATCTGACGCCACCGCAGGCCGGCTCGCTGGTCACCTGGACGCTGATCGGCGCGGTGGCTGGCGGCATTCTGTTTGGCATCCTCAGCGACTATTACGGCCGCGTCCGCGTGCTGACCTGGACCATATTGTTGTTTGCCGTCTTCACCGGCCTGTGCGCCTTCGCGCAAGGCTATTGGGATCTGCTGATCTATCGCACCATCGCGGGCCTCGGCCTCGGCGGCGAGTTCGGCATCGGCATGGCGCTGGTCGCCGAAGCGTGGCCGGCCAAATACCGCGCGCGCGGCTGCACCTATGTGGCGCTCGGCTGGCAGGCCGGCGTGCTGATCGCGGCGCTGGTCACGCCGCTCCTCCTGCCGGTTATCGGCTGGCGCGGCATGTTCCTGGTCGGCCTCGTGCCCGGTCTGATCGCGTTTGTGGTTCGCCTCTACGTGCCGGAGCCGCCGATCTTCCTCGACCGCGCGAAGCAAAAGCGCGCCGCGATGCCGCTCGGCCTGCTGGTCAAGGACGCGCAAACACGCAACATCAGCCTCGGCATGCTGATCCTCTGCTCGGTGCAGAACTTCGGTTACTACGGGCTGATGATCTGGCTGCCGAGCTATCTGTCGACACGGTTCGGCTACACGCTGACCCAATCGGCGCTGTGGACCGCGGTCACCGTACTCGGCATGGCGTTCGGCATCGTCGTGTTCGGGCAATTCGCCGACCGGGTCGGCCGCCGCCCGGCCCTCTTCACCTTCCAGGCCGGCGCTTTCGTCATGGTGCTGGTCTATTCGCAACTGACCGACGCGACCGCGCTCCTGGTCGGTGGTGCGATCATGGGCATGTTCGTCAACGGCATGCTCGGCGGCTATGGCGCGCTACTGGCCGAGCTTTATCCGACCGAGGCGCGCGCGACCGCCGAGAACGTGATCTTCAATCTCGGCCGCGGCGTCGGCGGCTTCGGCCCGTTCGTCGTCGGCGCGCTGGCGGCGGCCTATTCGTTCTCGCTCGCCATCGCGCTGCTGGCGACGATCTATCTGCTCGACATTCTCGCCACCGCGTTCCTTATTCCGGAGAAGAAAGGCGCGCCTCTTGAATGAAGGCTGCCGCGGCCCCATTTTTAGTTCGTTAACGATCTGGGCTTTTGCCGGAATATCGCGGTTTTGGTCGGCGTTGTATCCGCTGGCGGAACCGCTATAATTTGCAATCGCGTGCGCGGCATCGCACGACCTTCTTTGAGTTTGTGGTGGAGCGACCCGTCGTCATGGCGGGTTTTCTGCCTTTTAGGACGCTTGCTTCGATGAACCGTTCGAATCGCACCGATCACATCCGGCTCACGTCGCATCCGGAGCCCGGGGCGAAGCCCGCCTTCCCGATTCGCTGGGGCGCACCGAGCGCGCGCGAGCGCGGCCCGATTATCGGCACGGTGTCGCGGCCGCAAGACCGCAACGTCATCGGCAGTCACGGCGGCTCCTACGCGGTTTACCGCGCGCTCGCGGTCTCCTCGGGCGCGCTCGATCCGATCCGCCGCCCGGACCTGACCAACACGCATCCCGCCGCGACCATCGGCCCGTTTCCGCAATGGAGCGAGGCAGGGCGCATCGTCTCGCTCGATCCGTGGGGCCACCTGGTTGCCGAGAATTTCAAGGAAGCGATCGCCGAAGGCGTCGACATCCGCCCGACCATCGCCGTCACCCGCGCCCGCCTCGATCTGCCGGAAATGCAGAGCGCGCTCGCGGCCGGGCGCCTCGCCAACGACGGGATTGTGGTGCACGCGGGCAGCATCTCGGTGGTCAAGATCGCCATCGATCCAGTGTGGCACCTGCCGGGGATCGCCGAGCGGTTCGGCACCACCGAGATGGCGCTGCGCCGGGCGCTGTTCGAGCAGACCGCCGGCATGTTTCCCGAGCTGGTGACACGGCCCGATTTGCATGTCTTTTTGCCGCCGATCGGCGGCACCACGATCTATCTGTTCGGCGACATCGCCAAGCTCAGCGACCCGCGCACCCAGATCACCTGCCGGGTGCACGACGAATGCAACGGCTCCGATGTGTTCGGCTCCGACATCTGCACCTGCCGGCCTTACCTCATTCACGGCATCGAGGAATGCGCCCGCGCCGGCCAGACCGGCGGGCTCGGCGTCATCATCTACAATCGCAAGGAAGGCCGCGCGCTCGGCGAGGTGACCAAGTTTTTGGTCTACAACGCGCGCAAGCGCCAGGAAGGCGGCGACGCGGCGGCGGCCTATTTCGAGCGCACCGAATGCGTCGCCGGCGTCCAGGACGCCCGCTTCCAGCAGCTCATGCCCGACGCCGTCCATTGGCTCGGCATCCGGCGCATCGACCGCCTGGTCTCCATGAGCGACATGAAATACGACGCGCTCGTCGGCCAGGGCGTCGAGATCGGCGAGCGGGTGGCGATCCCCGAAGCACTCGTGCCGGCCGATGCCCATGTCGAGATCGAGGCAAAGAAGGCGGCCGGCTATTACTCGCCGGAGCCGCAGAAGCCGCAAGCCGTCAGCGACGCCGTCGGCCGCGACCTCAGCAAATACTGAGCTTTCGGTCTGCCTTGTGACGCCCGAAACGGCCGCTGCCTATTCACTTTTGAACGCGCAGGCGGTCCGCGACCGGGCGCAGCGCATGCTAGCGCTTGGGCTCGATGACAAGCTGCCGCACTTCCGCGTCGATCTTGGGCGCCTCGACGCGGCTGTCGATCTCGTCGCGGATCTCACCAAGAAGAATTATCCGACGTTCGACGTGCCGTTTCACTCGCGCTGGCGGCATTTCGTGACGAACGGCGTCGATCGTCATGCGGAGCTCGCCGCGGCATTCACCGACACGATGGCGCGCGCCCGCGCGGATTTTGATCTTGTCATCGTCAGCGTATTGCTCGACGCCGGCGCCGGCCCGCACTGGCGCTACCGCGATCCGGTCACGGCTAGCGATGTCGCGCGATCGGAGGGCTTGGGGCTCGCCAGCATCGACATGTTTGCCAGGGGTGCATTTTCCCACGATCCCAGCGACCGGCTGCGGGTCGATGCCGAAACCTTGGCGAGGCTCGACAGCAAAACGCTGCGCAGCGGTTTTCAGGTCAGGCCCGATAATCCGCTCCCCGGCCTGGAAGGCCGCGCGGAGCTGCTGCGCTCGCTCGGGCGGCTGGTCGCCCTGCGGCCCGAGATATTCGCCCGCCACGATTCGCCGCGGCCCGGCGGCTTCTTCGATCATCTCGTCGCCAAGAGCGAAGGCGGCGAAATTCCCGCGCCGCGCATTCTGTCGGAGCTGCTGCTGCAATTCGGGCCGATCTGGCCGTCGCGGCTCACGCTTGGCGGCGTGCCGCTGGGCGATTGCTGGCACCACCCGTCGCTCATTACGGACGACGCCACCAACGGACTCGTGCCGCTGCACAAGCTCTCGCAATGGCTCGCCTATTCGCTGATCGAGCCGCTGCAATGGGCCGGCTTCACCGTGACCGACATCGACGGCCTGACCGGGCTTGCCGAATATCGCAACGGCGGGCTGTTCATCGACACCGGCGGGGTGGTGCTGCGCGATGCCGCCGACGCGGCGCGTCCGCACGACGTCGATTCACCCCTGGTGGTGGAATGGCGCGCCTTGACGGTGGCGCTGCTCGACCGGCTGGCGGACATGTTGCGAAAGCGGCTCGGCATGGACGAAAAGTCGCTGCCGCTCGCCAAGGTGCTGCAAGGCGGCACCTGGTCGGCCGGCCGCACGATCGCGCGGCAAAAGCGCGCCGACGGCTCGCCGCCGCTCACCATCGTCAGCGACGGCACGGTGTTCTAGCTAAATTTGCGGAGGAACCATGGAAGGCGTCACCATCGTCACGCACCCGCTGGTCCAGCACAAGCTGACGCTCATTCGCGCCAAGAACGTCTCGACCAAATCGTTCCGCGAGCTCCTCAAGGAGATCGGCATGCTGCTGTGCTACGAGGTGACGCGCGACCTGCCGCTGCAGAATGTCGAGATCGAGACGCCGCTTGCGCGCATGATGTCGCCGCGCATCGCCGGAAAAAAACTCGTGTTCGCGCCAATCCTGCGCTCCGGCATGACCTTCGCCGAAGGCATGCTCGATCTCGTGCCGGCGGCGCGCGTCGCCCATATCGGGCTCTATCGCGAGCCGGAAACGTTCGTTGCGGTGGAATATTTCTTCAAGGCGCCGTCGGACATTGCCGAGCGTCTCGTCATTGTCGTGGCGCCGGTGGTCGCGACCGCCAACACCGCGGTTGCAGCGCTGGTCCGGCTCAAGGAGCGCGGCGCGAAAGATCTACGCTTCGTGTCGATGGTCGCCTCGCCCGAAGGCATCGAGCGGCTGCGCGGCCTGCATCCCGACGTGCCGATCTGGACCGCGGCGATCGACGAAGGGCTGGACGAGCATGGCTTCATCGTCCCCGGCCTGGGCGATGCCGGCGACCGCGCCTACGGCACGAAGTGATCGCGGATCTTACGCCGCGAGCAGCTTTTGCACTTCGTTGACCAGTTCGCGAAGATGGATCGGCTTCGACAGCACCTTGGCGTGCTTGGGCGCGCTGGAATCGGAATTGAGCGCCACCGCGGCGAAGCCGGTGATAAACATGATCTTGATGTCGGGGTCGAGCTCGGCAGCGCGGCGGGCAAGCTCGATGCCGTCCATCTCGGGCATGACGATGTCGGTCAGCAGAAGCTCGAAGGGCTCCTCGCGCAGCCGCTGGTAGGCCGATAAGCCATTGTCGTAGGAAATCACGTCGAAGCCGGCATTCTGCAGCGCCTTGACCAGGAAACGGCGCATGTCGACGTCGTCTTCCGCAAGCAGGATTTTGGGCATGGCTCCTTGAACCCGGCTGGCGCCGGCCCCCTGCATCCCATAAGCCCGATGCCGGGTAAAGATGAGGTGAAAACTGGGCAAAGTCGCCGCCGCCGCCATGCCCTTGGCAAGCCGCGACTCCTATGGACAATAGCGTTTGGCGCTCGCCAGGGACGGGCGCCGCGGTTGCGACCCGAAAACCCCCGCCAGGCGTCAAGGTGGAAATCCAGGACGATTTTGATCCCCCGTTCGAGGCGGTCGAGCCGGCGGAGTGCCGCGGCCCGGTGCTGTTCAACTCGCCCCACAGCGGGCGGGTGTATCCGCGCGCCTTCCTGCTCGCCTCGCGGCTCGATCTCGCGGCGCTGCGGCGCTCCGAGGACAGCTTCGTCGACGACCTGATCGCCGGGATCACCGCGCGCGGCCACCCGATCATGAAGGCGCACTTCCCGCGCTGCTATGTCGACGTCAATCGCGAGCCCTACGAGCTCGACCCGCGCATGTTCGACGGCCGGCTGCCGTCGTTCGCCAATACGCGCTCGATGCGGGTCGCCGGCGGGCTCGGCACCGTGGCGCGCGTCGTCGGCGATGCCCAGGAAATCTACGATCAGCGCATCGCGGTGACCGAAGCGATGCGCCGCATCGACACGTTGTACAAGCCGTATCACCGCGCGCTGCGCCGCATGTTCATGCGGCTGCATCGCGATTTCGGCGCCGCCATGCTGATCGATTGCCACTCCATGCCGTCGGCCACCGGCACGCGGGACGAGCGGCCGCGCGCCGACTTTGTGATTGGCGACCGCTACGGCACGAGTTGCGTGCCGGTTGTCGCCGAAACCATAGAGCAGACCATGCGCGAGTTCGGCTACGCGGTCAGCCGCAACAAGCCCTATGCGGGCGGCTTCATCACCGAACATTACGGCAATCCCACAACCGGGTTGCATGCGATACAGCTCGAGATCAACCGGGCGCTGTACATGGACGAGCGCCGTTACGAACGCTCTGCGTCGTTCGCGCGGCTCGCCGGCGAGTTCGAGATTTTGTCCGACCGGCTGGCGGCGGTCCCGCTCGAGGAGCTGCGGCCCTATCGGGCGGCAGCCGAATAGGCTGCCTAAAGTCTGATCACGTTCGATGCTGGCACAAGAAAAAGGGCCGCTCACCATATGGGAGCGGCCCAAGTCTAGGGAGGAAACGCCCAAGGAGGGCGACGGTAGCGCGAGAGAGCCTCCCGCTACCGCACTGCAACAAGATACACCGCGTCGCACAAAATGCAAGTCCCGCTGACCTAATTATCCCGCTTCCTCACCGCAGTGTGGCATTCCCGCATTTCACCGGTGAAATAGCACCTCAAAAATACTTATTCCTTATCAAAAGGTTACTCCCTTGAGGTCGGCCGCGCCCGAAAAGCCTCCCATTGGGTTCCGCATTTCCCTGATCGACGTGTCGAATTGGCCACACGCCGATTGCCGTCTGCGGAACTCTCCGCTACCTCGGAGCGGTCGAGGCAGACCATGACGGCGATCGATTTTGCGGCCTTCGTCGACGAGCTGGCGACGGTCTCCGGCGAGACCATCCGGCCGTTCTTCCGCAGCGCGCTGGGGATCGAGAACAAGAGCCTGTCCGGCGGCTTCGACCCGGTGACAGCCGCTGACCGTGCCGCCGAGGCGGCGATGCGGGCGCTGATCAAGCGGACCTTTCCCGAGCATGGCGTCATCGGCGAGGAATTCGGCGCCGACCGCCCCGACGCCGAATATGTCTGGGTGCTCGATCCGATCGACGGCACCAAATCCTTCATCTGCGGCCTGCCGGCCTGGGGCACGCTGATCGCGCTGACGCGGCGCGGCGAGCCGATCTACGGCATGATGCATCAGCCGTTCACCCGCGAGCAGTTTTCCGGCGACGGCTCTGGCGCGCGCTATCGCGGTCCGGCCGGCAATCGCGCCTTGCAGGTGCGGTCCTGCGCGGCGCTCGGCGACGCCATCATGCTCACCACGAGCCCGCTGCTGATGAACGAGGCGGATCGGCAAGCCTTCCGCCGCGTCGAGCAGAAGGTGCGGCTGTCGCGCTACGGCGGCGATTGCTACGCCTATTGCGTGCTCGCCGCTGGCCATGTCGATCTGCTGATCGAGACCGAGCTAAAGCCCCACGACGTGCTGGCGCTCATCCCCATCATCGAAGGCGCCGGCGGCATCATAACCACCTGGGACGGCGGCCGGCCGCACAACGGCGGCCGCATAGTCGCCGCCGGCGACAAGCGCGTGCACGCGCAGGCAATGGCGCTGCTGAACGGCTGAGTCGCCCTGCATGTCCCTACTTCCTCGTTTCCGTTTCGTTGATCGCATGTCGCGGCAGCTTCCGGCGTTGCTCCATTTTTGTATCTCCTCGCGCCTGATGAGGATCTGTTGCCAAATTGGCACGCCAGCGAGGATTCACGGGCTGCTCCACAGGGCCCGCTAGGTCCCATATTCGCGGGCAGCTAGATTATTTGTTGCCTGGCTAATTGAGGGCAGTCCGTTATTAGGGGCTACTGGTATGAAGACGAAGATTGTCGCCGCGCTCGCGGCGCTATACTTGATCTCGGGCTCGACGGCCCACGCACAATTACCCCCGAACGTTGGTGGAGCTGGCGCAAACTCGGCGAGCGCCACGAGTTGGGTCGCCGGCATTCGCGCCGGCAACAATTGGCAAAACGGCTCCTTCGTATTCGGCATTGAAACCGACGCCCAGGCGACGACGCTTAACAGCCGGTTCAATACCTCAATTCCGGTCACAGTCATCGTGGGCAGAGCCCCTTTTGGCACGGGGACGGCCATGACGAATGGTGAAGTCGAGTGGTACGGCACGGCGCGCGCCCGTGTCGGCTGGGCGCCGGGTCCGTGGCTGCTCTATGCGACCGGCGGTCTCGCTTACGGCACTGTCGACGTTAACAGCACCGTGACCGGCTTCGGAACGAGCCTCGGTTCGCAAATATCGGAGTCGAGGATCGGCTGGGTCGCCGGCGGCGGCATCGAATATCTGGCGCGGCCGAATGTCATCCTTAGCGCGGCCTACCAATATGTCGACCTTGGAACCGTCAATTTCGCCGCCGCGGGATTTCCCATCCCTACAGGAACAGCATTCCTCTCGCAGAGCGGCAGCGACCGCGCGCATTTCCAAGTTGCTACCATTGGCATCAGCTGGTTGTTCTCGCCGTCCGGCAAGGGCCCGTACGGGGCCTGGGAAGGCGAATATATCGGCGCCCATGGCGGCGGCGCGTGGGGTAACTCGACGAACGCTGCCTATTCCGAGTCGGCGACTTTCTTTTCCGACATCAGGCTCAAGCGTGACATCATGCTGCTTGGGCGGCTCGACGACGGTCTTTCGCTTTACAGCTATCGCTATCTGTGGAGCGACACGGTCTATGTCGGCGTGATGGCGCAAGAGGTGGCGGAGAAGACCCCAGGTGCAGTCGTGATGGGAGACGACGGTTATTTGCGGGTCGACTATCAGAAACTTGGCTTGCGATTGCGTACGCTGGATGAATGGGACGCGATGACTTACGGCGTTCGGCTGAACTGATCGCACGTTGGGTGCGGCGATGCTCGACGCCGCTGTTCGACGAACATCGAGGAGCGGCCGGCACTTTTGCGACTTGTCTATTTTGCTGCGCGTAATGGTGCTCAGAGCCTTCCCCCCGTCGCCTAGGGTATGGTCTCCGACTGGCGAATTACCGATTAAGCTTGGCTAGCATATTCTGAGCACCGCGGTTGATGAGTTGCGCTTGCTGGCTCACCCCATCCAAAAGGGCGTCTGCGTAACGACCTTGGTAAAAGAACTGGTCGAGCACCAAAAGCGCGCAGACGAGAAGCGCCAACGATGATAAGTGCCGCATCGGACCGCCCATGCTCAAAATAAACGGACAGGGCCCACATGACTATGCGCTGCGGCTCTTACAAAACTATTAGCGGGCCGCCCCAGGAATTCCGCTTTTGGCGCACCAGCCGACATCAGGTCAGGTCGCCGAAAAGGTCGAAATTGACCCATTGAGAGCTAAAACGGACATCGGAAAGGTGAAAGGCGGGCCGGTGCGAATGCTGGCTCCCTTCTTTTTTCGTTCCTTTTTGTCTTTCGACAACGCATAGCGACTATGGTTCGTCTAAACGATTGGGCACGCGAGAGGCTTCGAAATTGGGGTGTATTGTGCCGACTGATGTGATCCTAGCTTTGGCCGCCAAGCACAAAAGGACGGCAGAAACTCAAGGAAACAACGCCATAATTCTGGTTTGCTTTATTGTCTGCTTGGCCATGCTTATCCTGCTGTTTGCGTCGCCGAGTTTCGCGCAAGCAATTTACATGATTGGCGCAGTCGAATTTTGATCTGGTCCAATAAGGGCCCCGGCAGGAGGAACACTACGGCCGGGGACGAGCTGGCCGGGAGTTGGTTCCTGCGGGGGTCAGCCCCTTTGGCGATCAATACTGACGGGTTAGTCGCGTCCCTGACAGGACCGCGTGGCCCCCGGTGGCGGGGCCTCAGGAAGGTCGGTGTCGGGGGCCACGGTAACGGGCCGAAACGCTTGCAATTCTGACCGTCACCGGGAATTCGGCCACCTTTGGGAAATTCCGGGCCGGCGCCCCGCAAAGTTTGATGGCGCCGCAGGCCGTTCCTTTACTAACTCTTTACGCGCACACGTAACGATTGTTGTCCGGGGATTAGTTCGCAATCATGGAGAATGACCATGGAGTTTTTCGGAAATCGCACAGGCAAAGATCGTAGAAGCGGGAACGATCGGCGGAGCGGCATTGATAGGCGCACTGAAGAAGAAAAGAAGCTTATTGGCGAACGACGATCAGGCGTAGACCGCAGAACTAGCGTGGATCGACGTCGCACCCCTCCCACAGGTCAAGACAAACGCTAAGGAGGATTCATATCCGGCCGGGCAAAGCGTGCTGGCCGGCCCGCTTCCGGAGCCGGCCGCAGCGCAAATTCCTCGCGGCGGCGGTCCTTATTTTCGAACTCGGATGCGAAAACCCGCCCCGAAAAAGGGGCGGGTTTGCTGAATTTCGGGGATCTCGACCAAGGAGCTCAAGCGTCGTACAGGCTGTATTCGTCCCAATGGTGCGGCGGTCGGTTCTTTTCCTGGAATGACTTGAACCAACGGCCAAAGCGAGTTCCGGCCCTCTTGATTGCTGCGCTCATTGCCATCCTCCTCGAAACTATCGCACCCTCACCTTACCTTCTAGCTCGACCGGAGCTCGATTGGCGTGACCACCATCACAGTTTGTCGCTTTGGGACTTCGGTCGCTGAAAATCGAGCCAGCACGGATCGCGATTTGTCCGCCTAATACAGCGGCGAGCCCGGCACGAAGGCGTCGAACGCCGCCCAGAACTGATCGCGGAAGCGGTCCTGCTCCATCATCAGCTCGTGCTTGGCGCCAGGGACGACGAGATGCGAGCCGGCGCGCAGCAGCGTGCCGAAATCCTCGATCGCGGCGTTCGACACGATGGGATCGGCGCCGGCGGCGATGATCAGCATCGGCTGGCGGATCTGCGTCGGGTAGCTGCGCTCCTGCATCGCCCGCATGGTGCGGTAGGCGGCGTCGGCCCAGGCCACCGTCGGCTGCCCGAGCATGAGCGCCGGCTCCGCTTCGAGAATGGCGACATTGCGCGCGTAGCGCACCGGATCGGAGGTCAGCAGATTGCCGACGAAGGGCTTGGTGTGGATCACGCCGACGTCGCCGCGCGGCACATACATACCGCCGAAGCCGGTGAGCCGCAGCGCGCGCACGATGACCTTGGCCGTGGTGGTGGCGGCGAAACCTCGCAGATCGATAAGCGGCGCCGCCAGCACCATGCGATCGAACCAGCGGCGGCCACGATGAGCGGTGCGCAGCAGCACGGTGGCGCCGGTGGAATGGCCCAAGGCGAACAGCGGCGGTGGGCAATCCGGCAGCACGATCTCGCGGACGAAGGTTTCGAGGTCGGTGTCGTAGTCGGCGAAGTCGCGCACATAGCCCTTTTGCCGATCGCTGAGCAGGCGATCCGACAGGCCCTGGCCGCGCCAATCGAACGTCGCCACGGCGAAGCCGCGGGCGCGCAAATCGCGCACCGTCTCGAAATATTTCTCGATCCATTCGGCGCGGCCTTGCAGCAGCACCACGGTGCCGCGGCGCCCGGCCGGCGGCAGCCAGCGGGCAAAGCGCAAGCCGACGCCATCCGGCGTCTTCAGCGAGCCGGTGACGAAGTTGTCGGGAACCGGATTGGCAGGGATCGAGACGAGCTTCATGGGAACGGTCGAGCGCGAGCGGCCGCTTATCATAGGGGGTCCGGGAGTTTGCCCAAGCGAAATTTCTCAAATTTCGGCAATGGATTATGGGCACTTGCGGTGGCTTAGGCGCCTTCCCATATCCTTTTTGCGCTGGCCATCCGGCGGCGCACACATAGGCCGGGTCCAATTGGGCAGGCCGTCCGCATGTCGCTTCAACAAGGAGGATATGCCATGCGAACTTTCGATCTTGCTCCCCTTTATCGTTCCACCGTCGGCTTCGACCGGCTGTTCTCGATGCTCGACCAGGGCCTCGAGGGCGCCGCCCCGGGTTATCCGCCCTACAATATCGAGCGGACCGGCGATAATGCGTACCGCGTCTCCGTCGCGGTCGCCGGCTTCAACGAGCCGGAGCTTTCCGTCGTAGCCAAAGAGAACACGCTCACCATCCGCGGCGAGAAAAACGCCAAGGACGAAGGCAAGAGCGGCGACGTGCTCTACCAGGGCATCGCCGCGCGCACCTTCGAGCGCGTGTTCCAGCTCGCCGATTTCGTCCAGGTGAAGGGCGCGAGCCTCGAGAATGGTCTCCTGCACGTCGATCTCGTGCGTGAGATTCCCGAGGCGAAAAAGCCGCGCTCGATCCCGATCGGCAACGGCAAGACCATCGAGGCCGCGAAGCAGGCTGCGTAAGCCGCTTCGTCGGGAACTAAAGGGAGCGCCCCGGATGTCCGGGGCGCTTTCGTTTTGGTGTCAGGTCGCCGCCTTCTCGCCGACGAAGTCGGTCAGCTCCTTGCGCGTCATGTCGGGAGCGAACCAGATGAACAGCGGCGCCAGCATCGCAAACGACAGCGCCAACAGCGGCAGCCCCGCGGCGATCGAATAGGACGTCGCGATCCAGCCCATGATCATCGGCGCCAGCGAGGCAAAGCCGAGCCCGAAAGTGAACGAGGCGCCCACCGCGGTGCCCCGGATCTGCGTCGGGAACAGCTCGGCGGTGTAGCCGAGCCCGGTGCCGAAGCTGCCAGTGATGAGGAAGTTGGTCGCAAGCCCGACCCAGAACAGGCTTCCTGCGTCTTCGAGGTGGCCCATGGTCACCAGCAGGATGGCGGCGGGAACCGCGAAGGCCGGGATCACCCAGCGCCGGCCGTAGAGGTCGCACAAATAGCCGCAGAACCAGTAGGCGAAGATGGCGCAGAACATCCAGACCGCGAGGTATTTACTCATGGTCGGGAAGCCGAGATGCCGCTCGTTGGCGAGATAGAACGGCATCCACGCCGACCAGCCGATCCAGGTGAACAGGTAGAAGAAGTAAACGAGCGACGCGATGAGCATTTCGCGCGGATAGGTCCGCGCCGGCGCCAGAATGTCGAGCTGCTTCTTCAAGCCTTCCTTGAACATCTGCGCGGTGACGTGCTCGTAGCGCGGGCTCTCCTTGATGCCGATGCGGATCCACAGGACCAAGAGCGCCGGCAACACGCCGAGGAAGTAGAGCGCGCGCCAGCCCCACAGCGGCACGATGACGAGCGCCGCGAGCGAGCACAGCATGTAGCCGAGCGGATAGCCGCCGACCAGGCCGCCGAGCGCGGTGGCGCGCCACTTGGTCGGCGCCGTCTCGGTCACCATCAGCATGCCGACCGGATTTTCGCCGGCAAGCCCGATGCGGGTGAGCGAGCTCCAGATCAGCAGCGTGACCCAGCCGGTGGCGAAGCCGGTGAGCCCGGTGAACACCGCATAGGCCAGAATCGACCAGATCAGCGCCGGCCGCCGGCCGTAGAGATCGGCGAGCACCGGAAACACGAACGTGCCGATGAGCCCGATCCAGCGCGAGAGCGTGGTCACGGTGCCCATGGTGGCCGGCGTGATGCCCCACTCCTTGATCAGGATCGGAGTGACGAGCTGCATGATGGTGGCTTCGTAGATGTCGAAGGCCCAGCCGAGGATGCAGATGGCGAGAACGGTGAGGCTGTAACTGGTCCAGCGTTCGCTGGACGTCGCGGGCGGCGCTGACGCGGCCGACGCAATCGTGGTGGTGGCCATGTGCGAGTTCCCTTCCCTCTATGCTCCGCTCTGACGGCGGATTTTTGTAAGCCTGCACTTGCCGCAGGTATTCGGTCAATCAGCCGCCGAGAAATCCCGACAGCGCCTTGACGACGGCGTCCGGCTGCTCGAGCTGCGGCAGATGGCCCGCGCGCGGGATCATGGCGACGCGCGCGCCCGCAATCTTGCCCGCAAACTCCTGCGCATAGGCCGGAGCGACGATGCGATCGGCCTCGCCCCAGACGATCAAGGTCGGCACGGCGATGCGATGGATGCGCTTGCTCAGGCCGCGGTCGGCGATCGGCCAGACGAATTTGCCGGTGCAGGCCTGCGACCAGATCGCCTGCGCCAGGGTGTCGACGCGCTCGGCGGCGTCGGCCGGCACGTCGAAGAAGCGCCGCGCCGCCTCACCTTCGGGCGCGGCGAACAGCGCCGGCCCGCGCGCCTTGTCGGAGAGCAGCATCCAGTTCTGCACCGGATGATCGTCGCGCCACAGGCCGACCGGATCGATCAGCACGAGGCGGCCGACCGCATGCGGCAAGGCGGCGGCGATCTCGGCGGCGATGAGACCGCCGAAGGAGTGGCCGACCACCACGGGCGCCGCAAGCTTTAGCGCATCGAGCAACTCGCCGTGATAGACGGCGAGGTCGAGCCAGCCATCGAGCGCATGGACCGCCTCGTGATCGCCGCGGCTGGTGCCAGGAAATTTCGGCGCGTAGACCGTGCGGCTTTCGGCGAGCCGCGCGACAAAGCCGCGGTCGGGCGCAAGCCCCCATGGGCCGTGCAGATAAAGGAGCGGCGGGCCGGAGCCCGCGACCTCGACTTCGGTCGCAATGCGGCCCTGCCAGAGTTTCAGCGTACGCACGTCCGCCATGACCCTTGCCCCAGACTCTTGCCCCGGCGTTTTCAGGATGCGGCGGCCATGGCAGGCGCGGCCCCTTCCCTACCCTCCCCCGCTTGCGCGGGAGGATGGGAGGGGGATCTCAGGCGCTGCGGCCACCAGCGGTCCTCGTAAGCGTCGTCCCACTGGCCGGCGAGATAGGGCAACACTTCGCGAGAGAACAGATCGATGTTGCGCTTGCAGAGCTCGGTCGGCATCGAGCCGAAATGCAGGAGCGCCAGCAGGTGCCCCATGCGCAGCTCCTTGATGCCGTCGAGCAATTGCTCGCGCACCGTCTTCGGCGAACCGACGACGACGTAGCCGCGCTGGTAGAAATCCTTGGCCTTGAGCGAGTGCGGATCGACCGCGGCACGCGGATTGTTTTTGAGCGTCTGCACCAGCCCGTCGTATTCGAGACAGCCCGGGATCGCGAGATAGTGCTGCGGCTGGTACAGCAGCTTGTGAAAAAAATACTCGGCGTGCTCGGCGTAGAGGTCCTCGGCCTCGGCGTCACTGTCCGCGACGCCGATGAGCTGCAGGAAGCTCAAGCGATACGGATTGTCGTCGCGGCCCTTGCGCACCGCCATCTCCCAATAGCGGTCCGTGACCGATTTCGCGTTCTTGGCGCCGAAATAGCTGAGGTGACAGAAACAGTAATCGTGATCGACCACATACTCCGCCGTCGATGAGAAGCCGGCGCCGGGAATCCAGACCGGCGGATGGGGCTGCTGGATCGGCCGCGGCCAGAGATTGACCATGCCGAGCTGATAATGCTTGCCGTTCCAGGCGAAGATCTCACGCGCCGACCACGATTTAACGACCAGCGCCAGGGCTTCGCGGTAACGCTCGCGCTGCTCGACCGGCACGACACCGTTGGAGATCACCGCGTCCGACGGCAACCCCGTGGGAAAGCCGGCGATCAGCCGGCCGCCGCTGATGCAGTCGAGCATGGCGTATTCTTCGGCGATGCGCGTCGGCGGGGTCGTCGAGGGCAATGTCGAGCCGAGCTGGACGATGGCGATGTCCTGGCCGTTGGTCTGCTTCGCCAGCACCGCGCCCATGATGCTCGGATTGGCCATGAAGCCATAGACGTTCTGGTGATGCTGGTTGGTGCACAGGCCGTGAAAGCCGGCCTTGGCGGCATAGAGCAATTCGTCGAGCGTCGCGTTGTAGTATTGGCCGACCTTTTCGGAGTCGGCGACATCGAACCAGATCGGGTCGATGAAGGCCGAGTCGTAGCGCTGCACGAAATCCTTCGGCAGATCGCGATACGGCATCAGGTGGAACATGCATATTTTCACGGCGCGCCTCCCGAAGGATTTTGCCGGTATGCTACGGCGCAACGCCGATGTTGCCTAGCGCCGTCGAGCGGCCGCGGCCGGGTTGCCGGCGCCTTTCCGGCCGCCGTCCCGGCGGCTCAAGCCTTGCCGGGACTATCGCGCTCGATGAGAACCCAGATGCCTTTATTGTCCGACGACGAAATCACGCGCAGCCGCAAGTCGCGCGTCGGATCGGCGTAGTCGCCGGACCAGCCGAATTCCAGGTCGACCGGCCCCTCGTCCATGGCGCGCTTGATGCGGCCGCGGAAATCGTTGCTGCGCATGCACGGCGAGATTTCGAACAAATTCTGACCGAGCGGGATTTTGCCGTAGCCGGATTTTTCCGCTTCGGTGCGGCTGTAGAACAGGACGGTGCCGTCGCGGTCAAGCAGGATGACGCCGAAGGGCAGCGTATCGAGCTGGTATTGGCTTAGGCGTTCGATGCGGTTGACAAGATCGGCAGCGTCGAAACGAACGGCATCCGGCCGCATAGTATCCCCTTCGGACTTCGAGGCTTTTTGGACGTTGCCAAGTAGTGCGCCATGCCGGCGCGATTCGACAAGCAATCAGTCGTTCAAGGGTCCAGCCACAGCGGGTGGCTTCTTCGCCGCCGCCGGCGCAACCGCTGGTGCCGCCGCGCTCGCGGCGGTCGTCGCATTGTGCTGCGAGATGATCGCCGCCGGCCGCGGCCGCGGCAATGGCGGCGATGCCGGCAAGACCGAATGCGTCATCGTATGCGGCAACGCCGGATGGATCGACGACACGGCCTCGCTCGCCGGCATCGACGGCGCATCGAATTCCATGCCGTCGTAGGGCGATGGCATGCTGACATATTGCCCGTAACGCCCCGGCCCTGGCACGATATGCGTGATATCGCGGATCGCGCCGCTGCGCGCGTCGATCACGAGCCGCATCAGCGCGCCGTGGAAGTCGGTCGCGCGCAGCACGTAGGACGTGCCTTCGCGCAACGGCGGCGCCAGCGGTTGGAATCCGGCCGTCCGGGCGATCCTGGCGATCTCGTAGGAAGAAACGAAGCCGGTTACCGCTTGCGGCGGAGGCGCGGGCGCGGGCGCAGCAGACGCTGGCGTTGCACCTTGGGTGTGGCCGGGCGCGGCCGCGAGCAGGCAGAACATCAACGCCATGCCGACACGCAACGCTAGGCCCACCAAGTCCTCCCCCGTGCCACCCGCAGTCTATTCAAGTCTCCAGCGAAACGTGAATCGAAATTGGGGCGGCGCTTGGGCGCACTCAGGACTTTTGGCAGAGCGCGACGAAACGCTCGATTTCTTCGGGCTTAGTCGCGAACGAGGTCACGAGCCGGACCAGGAGCCGGTCGGCGGCGAGCGGAAGGCCGTCGCTCGGCCGCACGTAATAGCTCGCGCCGGCGGCCTTGAGCCGGGCATGAAGCGCGGCCGGCAAGGCCACGAACACGAGATTGGCCTCGACCGGCCAGACCGGCGGTAGCCCCGCCGTCTTGAGCCCCTGCGCCAGGCGGTCGGCCATGGCGTTGGCGTGGCGGGCAAGGGCGAGCCAGCAATCGTCGGCCAGATACGCCGCCATCTGCACGGCCAGGAACCGATGCTTGGACAGAAGATGGCCGGCGCGCTTGCGTCGTTCGGCCATAAACGCGGCACGGGTCGGGTCGAACACCACCACCGCCTCCGCCGCCATGGCGCCGCCCTTGGTGGCGCCGAACGACAGGATGTCGATGCCGGACTGCCAGGTCATCTGCGCCGGCGTGGTGTTGAGTCGGACGAGCGCGTTGGCAAAACGCGCGCCATCCATGTGCACCGCGAGCGACCGGCCGTGGGAGATCGCGCAAAGCGCGGCGATCTCGTCGATGCGATAGATGGTGCCGGCCTCGCTCGCTTGCGTGATCGACAGCGCTGAAGCGACCATCTGGTGCGGGCTGTGGCCGCCATAGCCGGCGAGCGCCGCCTGCAGTGTCGCCGGCGCGATCTTGCCGTCGTCGCCGTCAAGGCCGTGGAGTTTGAGCCCGGCGCCGAAGAATTCCGGCGCGCCGCATTCGTCGGTGGCGATGTGGGATTGGCCGTGGCACAGCACGACGCCCCAGGGCGGCGTGACGTGCGCCAGCGCCAGCGCATTGGCCGCCGTGCCGGTGGGCACCAGGAAGACCGCGACGTCGCGCTCGAAAATTTCCGAAAATCGCCGTTCGACGCGCGCCGTCCAATCGTCGTTGCCGTAGCCGAGCGCAAAGCCGCTACTGGCGGAAACGACGGCGTCGAGAATGGCGGGCGCCACCGGCGCGGTGTTGTCGCTGGCGAAATTCATCGCCGAAACCTAGCGGATTTCGGTGATGCCCGGCAGCGCCGACTCCGCCTTTGCGCTCCGGCGCTTCAGCGGACTCAAAAAAACCCGCGTAGCTGACAACGCGAGCGTAAGCGGGCATTGCGCTGTCACGCATCCCATGGTCCACTTGGCATTGCGGACCATGGCGGCCGTCACCGCGCCGGATCGGTACCAAAAAGCGCCCTTCCGTCACGAAAACGAGGGCTTTGCCCTTGTATTATCGCTGGGAATTTGCCATGTTCGGCATAGGACAGCATTGCTGTCCCAATTGGACGCCTCCCGCGCAGTCACCCGCGGAGGCGGGCCGCCGGTAGACAAGGGCGCGTCGGACGGCGGCAAAAAAGCAGCCACTGGCCTTTAACCGGCACGAAGGTTGCCTCCAAAGTGTAGCGGATCGCCCGTAGGCGCAGGGCCGGCGAACCTGCGTCAGGCGGAGTGGCCTCGAAACCTCGGCGCGGAGGAATCGGGGCGCCGATGGGGAGTGCGAGGCTGACGATGAGCGCGCAAGGTTTCGGCCTGTTCGATCCGGCGCTGGAGAAGGACTCCTGCGGCGTCGGATTCATTGCCGACATCAAGGGCCGCAAGTCGCACAAGATCGTCGAAGACGCGCTGACCATCCTGCTCAATCTCGAGCACCGCGGCGCGGTCGGCGCCGACCCGCGCGCCGGCGACGGCGCCGGCATTCTGGTGCAGACGCCGCACAAGTTCTTCGCCAAGGAAGCCGCCAGGCTCGGCTTCAAGTTGCCGGCACCCGGCCACTATGCGGTCGGCGCGCTGTTCCTGCCGCACGACACAGCGTGGCGGCAGGAGGTCATGGACACCTACGCGGAGATCGCCACACGCGACGGCATGACGTTGCTCGGCTGGCGCGACGTGCCGACCGATAATTCGAGCCTGGGCGAATCGGTCAAGCCGACCGAGCCGGTGCACAAGCAGGTCTTCATCGGGCGCGGTGCGAAGATCGCGTCCGAGGACGAGTTCGAGCGGCGGCTCTACATTCTGCGCAAGACCATTTCGAGCACGCTCTACGGCCGGCGCGAGCGCAACACCTCGAACTATTACCCGGTGTCGATCTCGTGTCGCACCGTGATCTACAAGGGCATGTTCCTCGCCGACCAGCTCGGCAAGTATTATCCCGACCTGCACGATCCGGATTTTGAGAGCGCGCTCGCCCTCGTGCACCAGCGCTTCTCGACCAACACGTTTCCGACCTGGTCGCTGGCGCACCCGTACCGCATGATCGCCCACAACGGCGAGATCAACACGCTGCGCGGCAACAACAACTGGATGGCGGCGCGGCAGGCCTCGGTGTCGTCGCCGAAGTTCGGCGCCGACATTTCCCGGCTGTGGCCGATCTCCTACGAGGGCCAGTCCGACACCGCCTGCTTCGACAACGCGCTCGAATTCCTCACCATGGGCGGCTACTCGCTCGCGCACGCCATGATGATGATGATCCCCGAGGCGTGGGCGGGCAATCCGCTGATGGACGAGGAGCGCCGCGCCTTCTACGAATACAACGCCGCCCTGATGGAGCCGTGGGACGGCCCGGCGGCGATCGCCTTCACCAACGGCCGCCAGATCGGCGCCACCCTCGACCGCAACGGCTTGCGGCCGGCGCGCTACGTCGTCACCCGCGACGACCGCATCGTCATGGCCTCCGAGGTCGGCGTGCTGCCGATCCCCGAAGAGGAGATCGTCACCAAGTGGCGGCTGCAGCCGGGCAAGATGCTGTTGGTCGACCTCGAGCAGGGCCGGCTCATTCCCGACGAGGAGCTCAAGGCGACGCTGGCGCGCAGCCATCCCTATCGCGAGTGGCTCGACCGCACCCAGATCGTGCTCGAGGATTTGCCGCAGGCCGCCGAAGCCGCGCCGATCTCGAACCTGTCGCTGCTCGATCGCCAGCAGGCGTTCGGCTATTCGCAAGAAGATCTCAAGATCCTGATGACGCCGATGGCGACGACCGGCGAAGAGGCGGTCGGCTCGATGGGCAACGACACGCCGATCTCGGCGCTGTCGGAGCGACCGAAGGTGCTCTTCACCTATTTCAAGCAGAACTTCGCCCAAGTGACCAACCCGCCGATCGATCCGATCCGCGAGGAACTGGTCATGAGCCTCGTCTCGATCATCGGGCCGCGACCGAACCTGTTCGACCTCGAAGGCATGTCGAAGGTCAAGCGCCTCGAAGTGCGGCAGCCGATCCTGACCAACGGCGACCTGGAGAAGATCCGCGCCATCTCCGAGATCGGCCACGATCACTTCAAGTCGCTGACGCTCGACACCACCTGGCCGGCGGAAGCCAGCTCAGCCGGCATGACGGCCGCCATCGACAGCCTGTGCGCCCAAGCCGAGGCCGCGGTGAGGGACGGCATCAACATCATCATTCTCTCCGACCGCCGCGCCGGCGCCGACCGCATTCATATTCCGTCGCTGCTCGCCTGCGCCGCCGTGCATCACCACCTGATCCGCGTCGGGCTTCGCACCTCGGTCGGGCTCGTCGTCGAGTCGGGCGAGCCGCGCGAGGTGCACCATTTCGCTTGTCTGGCCGGCTACGGCGCCGAAGCCATCAATCCGTATCTCGCCTTCGAGACGCTGACCGCCATGAGGGCCGAACTGCCGCAGAAGCTCGACGACAAGGAAATCCTCAAGCGCTACATCAAGTCGATCGACAAGGGACTGCTCAAGGTGATGTCGAAGATGGGCATCTCCACCTATCAGTCCTATTGCGGCGCGCAGATTTTCGACGCGGTCGGCCTGAAGTCCGACTTCGTCGCGAAATATTTCACCGGCACCGCGACCCGCATCGAGGGCGTCGGCCTCGCCGAGATTGCCGCGGAAGCGGTGCGGCGCCATCGCGATGCGTTCTCCGACGCGCCGATCTACCGCACCATGCTCGACGTCGGCGGCGACTACGCCGTGCGGGTGCGCGGCGAGGATCACGTCTGGAACGCGGCGACGGTGTCGGCGCTGCAGCACGCGGTGCGCGGCAACTCCTACGACCGCTACCGGCAATACGCCCAGCTGATCAACGACCAGACGGCGCATCTCTTCACCATCCGCGGCCTGTTCCGCATCAAGGCGGCGGACGAGGACGGCCGCAAGCCCGTGCCGCTCGACGAGGTCGAGCCGGCCAAGAACATCGTCAAGCGCTTCTCGACCGGCGCCATGTCGTTCGGCTCGATCTCGCGCGAGGCTCACACCACGCTCGCCATCGCCATGAACCGCATCGGCGGCAAGTCGAACACCGGCGAAGGCGGCGAAGAATCCGACCGCTTCAAGCCGCTGCCGAACGGCGATTCGATGCGCTCGGCGATCAAGCAGGTAGCGTCGGGACGCTTCGGCGTCACGGCCGAATATCTCGTCAATTCCGACGTGATGCAGATCAAGATCGCGCAGGGCGCCAAGCCCGGCGAAGGCGGCCAATTGCCCGGCCACAAGGTCGATAAGACCATCGCCAAGGTGCGCCATTCGACGCCAGGCGTCGGTCTGATCTCGCCGCCGCCGCATCACGACATCTACTCGATTGAGGATCTGGCGCAGCTGATCTTCGACTTGAAAAACGTCAATCCGGACGGCGACGTATCCGTGAAGCTCGTCTCCGAAGTCGGCGTCGGCACCGTTGCGGCCGGCGTGTCGAAGGCGCGCTCCGACCACGTCACCATCGCCGGCTACGAGGGCGGCACCGGCGCCTCGCCGCTGACCTCGATCAAGCATGCCGGCTCGCCGTGGGAGATCGGGCTCGCCGAGACCCACCAGACGCTGGTCGCCAACCGCTTGCGCGGGCGGATAGCCGTGCAGGTCGACGGCGGCATCCGCACCGGCCGCGACGTCGTGGTCGGCGCGCTCCTTGGCGCCGACGAATTCGGCTTTGCCACCGCGCCGCTGATTGCCGCCGGCTGCGTCATGATGCGCAAGTGCCACCTCAACACCTGCCCGGTCGGCGTCGCCACGCAGGACCCGGTGCTACGCAAGCGCTTCACCGGCCAGCCCGAGCATGTCATCAATTACTTCTTCTTCGTGGCCGAAGAGGTCCGCGAGCTGATGGCCGAGATGGGCTATCGCACCTTCGACACCATGATCGGCCAGATGCAGATGCTGGATCGCGTCAAGGTGCTGGCCCACGCCAAAGCCAACGGGCTCGATTTCTCGAAGCTCTTCACCAAGCCGAACGTGCCGGCAAGCGTCGCGCTGTTCAATTGCGAGGAGCAGGATCACAAGATCCACGACATTATCGACCGCAAGCTGATCGCACAGTCGCAGGCGGCGCTGCAGAGCGGCACGCCGGTGCACATGGAGCTTTCGATCCGCAACACCGACCGCACCGCCGGCGCCATGCTGTCCGGCGAGGTCGCCAAGCGCTACGGCCACGGTGGCCTGCCGCCCGACACCATCGTCGCCAGATTCAAGGGCACCGCCGGCCAAAGCTTCGGAGCGTTCCTCGCCCGCGGCGTCACCTTCGAGCTCGACGGCGACGCCAACGACTATGTCGGCAAGGGCCTCTCGGGAGGCCGGCTCGTGGTGCGCCCGCCGGCGCAGGCCGGCATCGTGCCGGAGGAATCGATCATCATCGGCAACACGGTGCTGTACGGCGCCATCGCCGGCGAGTGCTACTTCCGCGGCGTCGCCGGCGAGCGCTTCGCGGTGCGCAATTCCGGCGCCATCGCGGTGATCGAAGGCGCCGGCGACCATTGCTGCGAATACATGACCGGCGGCATCGTGGTGGTGCTCGGCCGCACCGGCCGCAACTTCGCCGCCGGCATGTCGGGCGGCATCGCCTATGTGCTCGACGACGACGGCAGCTTTGCCTCGCGCTGTAACCTCGCGATGGTCGAACTCGAGCCGATGCCGGGCGAGGAGGACATCAACGCCAGGGTGTTCCACCAGGCCCACGACCTCGAAGGCCACGGCCTGGTCGATGTGACGTCGGACATGAGCCGGTTCGACGCCCACCGGCTGCATCACCTGATCTCGCGCCACGCCCGCTTTACCGGCTCGGTAATCGCGGCCGAGATTTTGTCCGACTGGAAAACCTGGTATCCGAAGTTCCGCAAGGTGATGCCGATCGAGTATCGGCGCGCGCTCAACGAGATGAAGGCCGCGGCCATCGCCGCGGAATGAAGCGCCAGATATAGAGTGCGCAGTGGGTAAGATCACCGGCTTTCTCGAATACGAACGCGAGGACCGCGACTACGAACCGGTCGCCGAGCGCGTGCGCCATTGGCGCGAATTCGTGCTGCCGCTGCCGGACGCCGATTACGTCACCCAGGCGGCGCGCTGCATGAATTGCGGCGTGCCCTATTGCATGGGCACCGGGTCGGTCGTGCCCGGCACACCGGGCTGCCCGGTCAACAACCAGATCCCGGACTGGAACGATCTCGTCTACCAGGGCAACTGGGACGACGCGGCGCGCAACCTGCATTCGACCAACAATTTCCCGGAAGTCACCGGACGAGTCTGCCCGGCGCCGTGCGAGGCGTCGTGCACGCTCAACATCGACGAGAACCCGGTCACCATCAAATCGATCGAATGCGCGATCGCCGACCGCGCCATCGCGCAGGGGCTGAAAGCCGAAGCGCCCGCGACGCGGACCGGCAGGAAGGTCGCCGTGGTCGGCTCCGGCCCGGCGGGCATGGCCTGCGCGCAGCAGCTCGCCCGCGCCGGCCACGAGGTGCACGTCTATGAGCGCTGGGCCAAGGCCGGCGGGCTTCTGCGCTACGGCATCCCGGACTTCAAGATGGAGAAGATCCACGTCGACCGCCGCGTCGTGCAGATGGAAGCCGAAGGCGTCGTGTTCCACTACGGCGCCCATGTCGGCGTCAATCTGCCGGCCGAGCAACTGGTCAAGGATTACGACGCGGTGGTGCTCACAGGCGGCGCCGAGAGCGCGCGCGACCTGCCGGTGCCCGGCCGCGAGCTTTCCGGCATCCACTTCGCCATGGATTTCCTGCCGCAGCAGAACCGGCGGGTGAGCGGCGAACCGGCGGCGGCGGGCGAGCCGATCCTCGCCAAAGGCAAGCACGTCGTCGTCATCGGCGGCGGCGATACCGGCTCCGACTGCATCGGCACTTCGTTTCGCCAGGGCGCGCTGTCGGTGACCAATTTCGAGATATTGCCGGAGCCGCCGCTGCACGAGAACAAGCCGCTGACCTGGCCGAACTGGCCGCTGAAGCTGCGCACCTCGTCGAGCCACGAGGAAGGCGCGAGCCGCGACTTCGCCGTCACCACCACGCACTTCTCCGGCGCGAACGGCGCGGTGAAGAAGCTGCACTGCATGCGCGTCGACGACAAGATCAAGCCCATTCCCGGCACAGAATTCGAGATCGACGCCGATCTGGTGCTGCTCGCCATGGGCTTCGTGCACCCGGTGCATGAAGGCATGGTGAAGAGCTTGAGCCTCAAGCTCGACCAGCGCGGCAATGTCGCCGCCTCGACCGACGATTACCGCACCTCGCTCGACAAGGTGTTCGTCGCCGGCGACATGCGCCGCGGGCAGTCGCTCGTGGTCTGGGCGATCCGCGAAGGCCGCCAGGCCGCGCACGCCGTCGACAAATATTTGATGGGCGCGACGCTCTTGCCGCGGTGAAATCTAGAACCCGCCGACCGGCGCCGGCGGGCGCGGGGCGCCGCCGTCGAGCGACGCACTCGGCCGGCGTACGGGCGCAGGCGTCGCGGGTGTCGCCGGCGCTGCAGGCGCAGCCGGTCCGGCCTTCTTCGTGTCAGGCTTGACGTCCTCGGACTTTTTGGGCGCCGCGGCCTTTGCCGGCGGCGGCGCCGGCGTGGCGGCGGCAGGCTCGGGCGCTGCGTCCGCGGTCGGCGTATCGCGGCGCGGCCACGCGAAATCGTCGGCGCGGCCGGACGGCGCCGCAATCGCATCGCCATGGGACAGAACGCGGAGCGCGACCGGGTCGGAGTTCGTCGGCGCGGTGCGGCCAGCATCGCCAAGCAACGTCTTATCGTCTTTGCCGGTATCGGCGACGAGGGGCAGCACCGGCCCGACCGCGGGCCGCGCGTCGGTGCCCGCTTTCGGCGCAGCGCTTTCCGGAGCCGCCGGCAGCGCCACCGGCACCGCGCGGTTCGTCATCATGCGGCGCAAATCCTGCACGACGTATTGCGCCATCTTGACAGCGCCGTATTTGGTGAAATGCACGCCGTCGCCGGTGCGCAGCCGCCGGATCTGACCTTCGAAGTCCGGCCCCGAGGCCACGTAGCGGCCCTGCTCGTCGACGAAGCCGTCCCAGATATCGACATAGATGATCCCCGCCCGCTCGGCGCGCGCGCGGAACAATTCGTCGAAGTAGCTCATGTCGCCGGTCGACTTGGTGCCGTAGATCGCGGGCAAGCCGACCCACAGCACCGGCACGTTCTTGGTCTTGAGCGCTGCGATCATGTCGTCGATGCGCTTGGAATAAAGCTCCGCCCATTTGTCGGTGTGAAACTCGTAGGTGCCGGGAGGACCTTGCCGTTGCGGCTCGGCCGCGGCGATCGTCGGCTGCTCGCTGGCAGGCTTGGTCGCAGTGGTGGCTGCGCCTTGCGCGTCCTGCGTCTTATCCTGCGACTTGTCTTGCTGCGCCCCTTGAGCCGCGGCGCCCGGTTTGGCCGGCGGCTTGTCGCGGAACGGCAGGCGGTCGTTGAGGCCGAGCATAACCACGATCGCGCCCGGCTTTTCGTTGGCAAGGTAGTCCTTCATGATGCCCGCCCATTCGAGCGAGTCGTTCTTGGCGTCGTAGCGAACCAGCCCCGAGGTCGGCCGGATGTTGCGCACCACGCCGACTTCCGGCGTATCGGCGAGCGCCTCTTCGAGCCCGTAGGCGAGCCAGTCGGCCATGGTGTCGCCGATCACCAGCACCGTCGCGGTCGGCTGAGTTTCGAGCTTGCGCGGCGGCGGCGCCTTGTAGGATTCCACCGGCTGCGCCGGGGCCGGCTGGTAGAACGGACCGCCCCCGCCGCCGAAAAACGGAAACGAGAAGCCGCGCTGCGGCGGCGGCCGGTACGAGCGCTGCTGGCCGTAATAGGGCGAGCCGAAAAACTGCGCGGCGGCGGGCTCCACAGCGACCGCGGCTGCGAGCACGGCCGCCGTTGCCGCCAGGACGATCCGGCGCGACGTTGCAGCTTGCGAATTCCGCTGTGCCATCAGGTGCTCATCTGCCGCGACCGGCGCGGCCACGCCCGTTAACCAATGGAGGCCCTGCCGGGTTCACCTCATTCTAGCGGAAAAGTGTCGGTTTGAAGATGGCCCGCCGCTGCGCCGTCAGGGTTGGCGGAGCCGGTCGAGCACGCTCGAAGAGGCAAAACCGTCCGGAATAAGCCCGACCGACGCCTGATAGTTGCGGATCGCGAGCCGCGTGCGCGGACCGAGCAGCCCGTCGGGGTTGCCGACGTCGAAGCCGCGGCGGGACAGGAGCTGCTGCAGCTCGGTGCGTTCGTCGAGCGTGAGCACGCGCTCGTCGCGCGGCCAGTCGTGCACGAACGCCGCGCCGCCGCGCAAACGGTCGGCGAGATGGCCGATGGCGAGCGCGTAAGCTTCCGCCGGATTGTATTTCATGATGACGCGGAAATTCTGCAGCATCAGGAACGCCGGGCCGCGGGCACCGGCCGGCAGCAGCAGCGTGGCGCGCTCCTCGGGATGCGCGAACGGCTTGGCTGCAGCGCGCCGGACGCCGAGCTTTTGCCATTCGCGCAACGTGAGCTGTTGCGCGCGATCGGCGCGCATGTAATCGAAGCTCGCGGGCAACTCGACCTCATAGCCCCAGGTCTGGCCTTTGATCCAGCCGTCGGTTTTCAGATTGTTCGCCGTCGAGGCGATGACGTCCGGCACCGAGCCGATGACGTCGCGGCGGCCGTCGCCGTCGAAATCCACGGCGTAACGCTTGAACGACGTCGGCATGAACTGGGTCGGGCCGAAGGCCCCCGCCCAGGAGCCAACGAGCCGTTCCGGCGCGATGTCGCCATGCTGCAAAATCTCCAGCGCCGACAGAAATTCCTCGCGGAAGTAATCGCGGCGGCGGCCGACGCAGGCGAGCGTCGCCGTCGAGCGCAGCACCGGGCGGTCGCCGCCCATGGTGCCGTAGTTGGATTCGACGCCCCAGATCGCCGCCACGATAAAGCGGTCGACGCCGTAGGCGCGCTCCACCGCCGCAAACGTCGGGGCGTATTGCTTGAGAAGCTCGCGGCCGCGGGCAACGCGCTCGTCGCTGACCAGGAGGTCGAGATAGTCCCAGGTCGCCCTGGTGAATTCCGGCTGGGCGTCGAGCAAATCCATGATGCGTAGATCGGGCGTCAGCCCCGCGGTGAAGCGCTCGTAATTGGCGCGGCTGATGCCGCGGCGCTCGGCGTCGGGCCACAATTCGGCGAGGCAGTTGGCAAAATCGGCGGCCGCGGCGCGGATCGCCTCGGCCGTCATGCGCGGATCGCCGGACGCGCCGGATTGGCCGCTCCACTCATTGCTGACGGCCGGTTGTCCCGGAACCGCACTGGCCGCCGGGGGTTGAAACAGGTGGGACAACCAATTGTCAGGCTTTTCCTGAGCGTGGCCGGCGCCGGTCAAACCGGCAAGGCACACGATGAGGCAGGCGGGACGAACGAGCGGCCTGAACAGGGTCATGGCGAGATTCATGGCGAAGCGTGTCGACGGCCTTACCTGCGGAGGCCCGTGTTACCAAATATTTACTGCCGCGCTCATTCCGCCGAACGAGAGCGGTGCCCCGGGCCGCCGCATTCACATAGAAGCAACGAGATACGGGTAGGCTTCGTCCCGGATTTTGCCGAACGCCGATGGCGCGTCTTTATTTGAACAAGCATTTTGGCAACAAAGCGAACTTGATGTCTGCCCCGCCCTCCTCGACCGCAAGCGGCCCCGCATGAAGCCCGTACGCAAGGCGGTTTTCCCCGTCGCCGGCCTCGGTACCCGGTTTCTGCCGGCCACCAAGGCCATGCCGAAAGAGATGCTGCCGGTGGTCGACCGGCCGCTCATTCAACACGTGGTCGACGAGGCCCGCGAAGCCGGCATCGAGCATTTCATCTTCGTCACCGGCCGCAACAAAGGCGTCATCGAGGATCATTTCGACCGGCAATTCGAGCTGGAAATGACGCTGCTTGAGCGTCAGAAGCACACCGCGCTCGAATTCCTCAACAAGGAGCTGCCGGTGCCGGGCTCGACGAGCTTCACCCGGCAGCAGGAGCCGCTGGGCTTGGGCCACGCGGTGTGGTGCGCCCGGGAGCTGGTCGGCCGTGAGCCGTTCGCGCTGCTCTTGCCGGACGTGCTGGTGCAGCATCCGCGCGGCTGCCTGGCGCAGATGATGGACGCCGCGCGCGGGCTCACCGAAGCCGCCAATATCGTCGCCGTCGAGGAAGTGCCGCAAGAGCGCATCGATCAATACGGCGTCGTCGGCGTCGGCGAGCGCATCGGCAAGATGTTCGCGATCACCAACATGGTGGAGAAGCCGCCGCGCGACCGCGCACCGTCGAATCTGATCCTGACCGGGCGCTACATCCTGCAGCCGGAAATCCTCGACGTGCTCGGCCAGCAGGAGCGCGGCACCGGCGGCGAGATCCAGTTGACCGACGCCATGATCCAGCTGGCGCGGACGCAGGCCTTCTACGGCCTCGAATTCGAAGGCCGCAGCTTCGACTGCGGCTCCAAGATCGGCTTCCTCGCCGCCAACGTATCCTACGCGCTGGCGCGCAAGGACATCGCGCCGGGCTTCCGCGCCGAGATCAAGAAAATCCTCGACGAGATCAACGGCGGCCCGGCGCATTAGCGCGCCGGCCGATCCGTCAGCGCTGCAGCCGTACGCCGAACAGGATCGTCGTATTTTGATACGACGCGTTCGGCGCGCTCGAATTCAGCCAATCCTTCCGCAACTCGCCTTTGAGCCAGATTTCGCGGCTGAATTTGTAGGTGCCGCCGATCGCGGCGAAGTAGCGGTTGTCGATGCGGTTCTCGCCCACATAGTTGTCCTGGCCGTAGCCGAGCTTGGCGGTGGCGATGAGGTAGCGCCGAAAGGCGTGATCGACCTGCACGTTGACGTCGCGGCTGAACGAGCCCGAGACGCCGGTGATGGTCGACTCGTTGACGATCGACGTGGCCGAGAATTTCGCCGTTGTCAGCGCGGTGGCCTGCCAGGTCAGCGAACCGTCGAGCGTGGCGCCGGCGATGCGCGGCAGCGTCGGATCGACATAGGTGCGTTCGAGGTAGCCCGCCGCCATTTCACCGGAAAGATCGTTGACCAGGTTGACCGTGGCGCCGGCCTTGGCGCTCAGCCCGGTTGAATTACGGTGCTCGCCGCCAGCGTCGATCAGAAGGTCGTAAATGCGCTGATCGCCTTGCACCTCGACGAAGGGGACGACGCCGGTATTGAGGTCGAACGCGCTGCGGGCGATGCCGGCATATTGGTTGTAGTTGCGGTCGGTGTTGCTCGCGGTCGTCCCGTCGGTCAGCAATGAATCCTGATACTGGGTGCGGTCGGCGGTGCCTTTCACCGTGAGGATCAAGGGGTGGAAATTCTGAACGACGCCGAGCGTGCCGCCGACCGTGGTGTCGATCGGCATCCTGGCGAGGCCAGCCTGCAGGTTCGGGCTGCCCGGATTGTCGGTCGACACGATGAAGCGGCCTTGCGTGATGATCTGGGTGTCGCGCGTGACGTCGACCGTGCCGTTCACCCTCGAGTTCAGATAAGGCCGGTTGAGCGACGGCACGTAAGTGTTGTTGGCATAAGCCGTATAGGTGCCGACAATATCGGCGGTGAGCGAGTGGCGCGACCAGTCGGACTGGACGTGGAGCTCCGGCGCAACGACGCCGAAGGCCGAGCCGGCGCCGTTCGGCACGGCTGACGGATTGGTCGCGTAACCGCCCGACAGTTCGAGCGCCGGCAAGAGGAGGAACGAGCCGGCGCGGATGCCGAGCGGCGCAAAGGCGTCGCTCTCGGCGATCGGCAACGGTCGCTGCGGCGTGCCGGGTTGCACGGTGTTGAGGGGCTGCGTGCCGGGCGGCGGCGTGCTGGCCGAGGCGGTGGACGGTAGCGCGGCCGCCGCCTGGGCATCGGGCGTCGGCGGCACCGGCAAGATGGCGCCCGGCCGGGTGGCCGCCGCCTGCGGGTGCACCTCCGGCGGCACGCTGTCGATCGGCAGCGGCTGGGTCGGCGGCGGCAATACGGCACCCGGCCGGGTCGACGCCTTCAAGGGGTAGATCTGCGCCGGCAGCGTTGCCGGCGGCTTCACCGGAGGCTTTGGCGGCACGGCGAACTGGTTGGTCATCAGTGGATCGAAGGTGGTCTCCGGCACGTTGGTGCCGGGTTTGGGCGGCGGTGGCGGCGTCAGCGCCAGTGCCTTCTTCTTCACCTTCGGCGTGCTGCTGGAATCGAAGCCGGTACCGCCGGCGCCAAAAGCCGGCGGGCTGCCGTAGATCGGCGTGGCGCCGATCCGGGACGGCGCCGCAAAGGCGCCGGCGGCAGGCCCCTGGTCCTGCGTTGCACGGCCCGCGCGGCGAAACCGATTGGCCGGGCTGCCCGGCGAAGGCGGCTGCAGCAGTGCGGCATTGGGGTCGGCGATGACGGCCTGGGCGATGTCATTCGTCGACCTGCCGAGCACGCCCGAGTTCGGGAACGCCGGATTGGGCGCCTGCGCGCGGCCGGCAACGGGCGCGAGCGCGGTGGCTGCAACGGCCGCGGCAATGACGATTACTGGCCGGCAACGGCGCAACACCCGCGACCTCCCCGCTGCCAAGGCGCGCACCGCTGGTGCCGACCGCGTCACCTCGGAAGCTGCCAAGCCGATCCACCCCCGGCGCCAGCTCGCCAAACGGCAACCGCCCGGCCACCGCAGGGCGGCCGAGGGTTAACGGAGTTAAAACGGTTATGGTTAACGGGAAGTTATTCGGCCCAGGCCGCAGGGTGGCGGCACCTAAACCCAACCCTTGAGCTCGCGCATGGCGAGCTGCCAGATCATCAGCATGCCGGCTTCGCTGTCATTGAGGCAGGGAATGGCGGCGAAGTTCGCCCCGCCATAGCGTTTGAACACGTGGGCGTTGTCGACCGCGATCTCCTCCAGCGTCTCCAGGCAATCGGCGGAGAAGCCGGGCGTCAGCACGACGAGATTCTTGACGCCCTTCTTGGCCAGCGCCTTGACGGTTTTGATCGTGTACGGCTCGAGCCAGCGCGCGCGGCCGAACCGCGACTGGAACGTCATGATCAGCTTGTCGTCACCGAGCCCGAGCTGCGCGCGTAGGAGCTCCGTGGTGCGGGCGCACTGGCTCTCGTACGGATCGCCCTTGCGCACGTACTCCTTCGGCATGCCGTGGTACGACAACAGGATCACGTCGGGCGCAAACGGCAGCGCCTTGAGCTCGGCCTTGAGCGACGACGCCAGCACCTCGATGTAATACGGATCGTCGAAATAGGCCGGCATGATGCGCAGCGCCGGCTGCTTGCGCAGCCCCGTCAGATAGCGGAACACCTCGTCGGCGACCGTCGCCGTGGTCGCCGCCGCATATTGCGGATAAAGCGGCATGACCAGGATGCGGTCGCAGCCGCGCGCGACGAGTTTTTCCAGAGCCGCAGCGATCGACGGATTGGCGTACCGCATTGCCCAGTCGACGATCACGTGGTTGCCGAGCGGCTGCAGAATGCCGGCGAGCTTTTCGGCCTGCGAGCGCGTGATCGTCTTGATCGGCGATTCGTTTTTGTCGTTGTTCCAGATCCGCTTGTAGTCGCGTGCCTTGCGCCGCGCACGGATCGGCAGGATCGCGCCATTGAGGAGGATCTTCCAGAGCAGGCCGCGCTTCTCAATGACGCGCGGATCGCTGAGAAATTCCTTCAGATAGCGCCGCACCGCCGCGGCGTCGGGCGCGTCCGGCGTGCCGAGATTGACCAACAGCACGCCGATGCCGCGCTCGACCGCCGCCAGCTTACTTTCGGGCGCTGCGGCCCTCGTCTCCGACGGTGGCGGTGGGGGCGTGACCGCAGGCGCGGCACCGGAACTTTCCGCAGCAGCGGCCGTTGGCCCAAGCGGCTCCGCCGGCGGCGATTGTTCCGTTGCGATGGTGGGTGCGGCGACGGCGGTCGGATCGAGCGGGTCTTTGCTCGTCTCGGTCGCGGTGTCCGGAACTGTCGTCACGCCGTTCATCGGACCAGGATACTCCAGGGCTGAACCGGAAGCGAAGACTTAAAGGAAGTGCCACTTTGGCCCCGCTTACCGGTCGCTAGCAGGAACTCTCCGCCATTCATCCCTTGAACAAGGATTTGATCATGGTTCGCAGCGTATCGCTCATCCTTGCCGTATGTCTCGTCTCGAGTGCGGCCCTGGCCCAATCGCAATACGAAGGCGGTGCCGAGGACCGCGCCTGCCGCGCCGACGCGCGCCGATTTTGCAAGGACGACATTCCAGATCAATTCAAGATCGGCTCGTGCCTGCAAGCCCATCGCGACCGATTGAGTCGCGGCTGCAAGGCGATGCTGCAAAGCCACGGCATGTGATCACGCGCCAAAAGGCGAGGCGCCCGCGCTCCTATTGATGCAAGAGCGCGAGGTCGCCGGCACCGTTCAACCGGTCGAACATCATCAGGCTCTCGAAGGCGCGCGACTTCTTGGTGTCCGCGACCTCGGCGCCGAGGCAATCGGCGAATTTGGTCCACAGTTCCTGGCGCGTCAGCGGCCGCTCGTGGCTGCCTTTGGCGAATTCGACCAGGCCGCTTTTCAGCGTCTCGCCAGCGGTCGTCGTGATCTCGACCTCGTCGGCTGGCGCGAAGTTGGAGCCTTCCTTCACCGCCGTCGTGCCGGTCAGCATGACGCGGGGGAAGATCGCCTGCACCTCGGGCCGCAGCACGAAATCGTCGGTAAGCTCGCGCAAGCCCACATTGCGGGCGACCAGCGCCGCCGCCATGGCGAACTGCATGGAGAATTTCGCCTCGAGCCCGGTTTGCGGACGGGCATTGCGCAGCATCAGCATCTGCGTCTTGCCGGTCGTGACATGGATGCGCTCGACCTTCGCGGGGGTGAGGTCGTAACGCGCGACGAGATCGAGGGCGGCGTCGATCGAGCGGTGGGTGGCGTAGCAGATCGGGTAGCGCTTGATGCTGAGCCCGTGGCGGACGATGTGCCACTCCTTCGCCGCGGCGACGAAGGGGCGGTCGCGCGCGGCGTTGCCGTCGACCGACAGCGCGGTGAGCAGGCCCGCCTGATGTTCCAGCGCATCGAGCGAGGCAGTGAAGCCCGCCGCGGCGAGCCGCGCGGCGATGACGCCCGATTGCGCGGCGCGGCCGACCTGGAACGATTTCGTCATGGTGCCGAAATTGGCAACCACGCCGGCCGCCATCGACGCGGCGATCGCCATGGCGGTCGCGGCACCCTTCGCATCGAGGCCGCGCAATTTGGCGCAGGCCGCCGCGGCCGCGACCGGCCCGAGCACCGCCGACGGATGCCAGCCCTTGCGATGCAACGGAATAGGCTGCCGCGCCAACAGCTCGGCCCAGACTTCATAGCCCGCCACATAAGCGGTCAGCATTTCGGCGCCGCTTGCGCCGCTCGCTTCGCCTTGGGCGAGGATCGCCGGCACGAGCACGGCGCTCGGATGGCCGTCGAGGGAGACGTCGTCGTAGTCGAGCACGTGGGCGGCGACGCCATTCACCAGCGCCGCCGTGTCGACGCTGCGCCGCGCGCCGGATGGAATGAGCGAAGCCGACGACGCAGCCCCGCTCACGCCGAGCTCGCGATCGACCAATGCGATTTCCGGATCGCGGGCGCCGGCGATGAGCACGCCGAAGCAATCCGCAATTCCGGTCCGCGCGATGGCGCAGCCCTCCGACGGGATCTGGCTCAAGCTCAATTCGGCGACGAAGCGGCCAAGGTCCCGCGTCAGCCCGCTCATGTGGTCCCTTCCCTTCGCTCGGGATCGCGCCGCTCGCCCGAGCGGCGTCCCGTTTATTCCGCGGCCTTGAGCAGGACCGGCGCGCCGGAGCGGAATTGCTCGAGCAGCGCCGCTTCGTCGGCCTTGGCAGCCGCAAGGTGCTGCTGCTTGACGTGGCCGAAGCCGCGGATCTTTTCCGGAATGGCGGCAAGCGCGACCGCGGCGGCATGATTATCCGGCGTCAGCTTGGCCAAAATCTCGTCGAGCATCGCCTCGTAGTCGGCGATCAGCTTGCGCTCGGTGCGCCGCTCCAGCGTCCGTCCGAACGGATCGAACGCGGTGCCGCGCAAACCTTTCAGCTTCGCCAAGAGCCGGAACAGCGGCAGGATGCGCGGGCCGAAGCTCATCTTGCGCGGCAGGCCGGTGACCTTGTCGCGCCGCGCCAGAAGCGGCGGCGCCAGATGAAACTCGAAGCGCAGATCGTCGCCGTCGAACTCGGCCTCGACCTGCTTGAGGAAGGCGCCGTCGGTGTAGAGCCGCGCCACCTCGTACTCGTCCTTGTAGGCCATCACCTTGAAGAGATAGCGGGCGACCGCGTCGGCAAGCCCGCATTTTCCGGGAGCGCGCGCAGCCTCGGCCGCCCTGGCCCTGTCGATCCAGGTGCGGTAACGCGCAGCGTAGGCGGCGTCCTGATAGGCGGTGAGGAAACTCACCCGCCGTTCGACGGTCTCGTCGAAGCTTTCCGACAGCCGCCGCGCGTCGCTCGTCACCGCGGCCGCAGGCTTCGCAAGTTTCTCGACCGCCGCGCGATCGACTGCGGCGCGGCGGCCCCAGTGGAACGCCGCCTGATTCATGGCGACCGCTTCGCCGTTGAGCGCGATCGCCTTCTCGATGGCGGCGGCCGACAGCGGGATGGCGCCGAGCTGATAGGCGTAGCCGACCATGAACATGTTGGCGCCGATCGATTGGCCGAACAGCGCGGTGGCGATGCCGCTGGCGTTGATGAAATGGGTCTTGTCGGGACCGGCATCGGCCAGGATGGTGCGCTTCAATCGCTCGCTCGGCAGCGAGAAGTCGGCGTTGCGGGTGAACTCCCCGGGTAGAAATTCCGCGGTGTTGACCACCATCTCGGTCGCGCCCGGCTTGACCGCCGCCAAAATCTTGCGCGTGCCCGCGACCACGATGTCGCCGCCGAGGATCAGGTCGGCGCGTCCGGCGGCGACGCGGATGGCATGAATGGCGTCGGCATTTTCGGCGATCCGCATGTAGCTGAACACCGCGCCGCCTTTCTGCGCGAGCCCCGCCATGTCGAGCACGCCGATGCCGCGGCCCTCCAGGTGCGCCGCCATGCCCAAAATGCCGCCGATGGTGACGACGCCGGTGCCGCCGACGCCGGTGACGACGATGTTGTAGGTCTGCTCGATCGCCGGCAGCTTCGGGTCGGGCAGCGGCGCGAGATCATGATCGGCGGCGACGCCCTGGCCCTTCTTCAAGGTGGCACCGTGCACCGTGACGAACGACGGGCAGAAGCCTTTGACGCAGGAGAAATCCTTGTTGCAGCTCGACTGATCGATGGTGCGCTTGCGGCCCCATTCGGTCTCCAGCGGCTGCACCGAGACGCAATTCGACTTGACGCCGCAATCGCCGCAGCCCTCGCAGACCAGCTCGTTGATGATCACGCGCTTGTCGGGATCGGGATAGGTGTGGCGCTTCCGGCGCCGGCGCTTTTCCGCGGCGCAAGTCTGATCGTAGATCAGCACCGTGACGCCGTCGACTTCGGCGAGCTCCTTCTGCACCGCGATCAGGTCGTCGCGGTGGTGGATCGTCAGCCCCTTCGGCCAGTCGATGTCGGGCGGATATTTGGTCGGCTCGTCGGTGACGACGACGACGCGCTTGGCGCCTTCGGCGGCGACCTGGCGCGCGACCTGCGGCACGGTGAGCCCGCCGTCATTGGCTTGGCCGCCGGTCATGGCGACGGCGTCGTTGAACAGGATCTTGTAGGTGACGTTGGTGTTCGACGCGATGGCGGCGCGGATCGCCATGTAGCCGGAATGATTGTAAGTGCCGTCGCCGATGTTCTGAAAGACATGCTTGCGGGTGGAGAACGGCGCTTCACCGACCCAGTTGGCGCCTTCGCCGCCCATCTGGGTGTAGCCGAGCGTCGAGCGGTTCATCCATTGCGCCATGTAGTGGCAGCCGATGCCCGCATAGGCGCGCATGCCGTCGGGCACCACGGTCGACGAATTGTGCGGGCAGCCCGAGCAGAAATACGGAATGCGCTGCGCCACGTCCTTGGTCTCGGCGGCGATGCGCTGGAATTCCTTCAAGCGCGCGACGCGGGCAGCGATCTCGTCGTTGCGGTGATATTTCAGAAGCCGATCGCCGATGCAGATCGCGACCTCGTTGGGATCGAGCGCGCCTTTCACCGGGAACAGCCAGTTGCCCTGCTCGTCCCGTTTGCCGATGCAGAGCGGCTGGTTCGCGGTGCCGTAAAGCTCCTCGCGCACCTGCACTTCGATGAGCGAGCGCTTCTCCTCGACGACGATGATGAGATCGAGGCCTTGCGCGAACTCCTTCAGCTCGCGCTGGCTCAGCGGCCACGGGCAGCCGACCTTGAACAGCCGGATGCCGAGCGCATTGCACTTGACCTCGTCGATGCCGAGCTCGTCGAACGCCTGGCGGACGTCGAGATAGCTCTTGCCGGTAGTGATGATGCCGATCTTCGGCTCGCGGCCGCCCGAGGTGATGATGCGGTTGAGTTTGTTGGCGCGCACGAAGGCGAGCATGGCGTCGCGCTTGAAATCGTGCAGGCGCGCTTCCTGGGTCAGGATCGGATCGTTGAGGCGGATGTTGAGGCCGTCCGGCGGCATGGCGAAGTCGTCTGGCGTGACGATCTTGATGCGCGACAAACTGCCGTCGATCGCCGCCGTCGACTCGATGGTTTCGTGCATGGTCTTGAGCGCGACCCAGGTGCCGGTGAAGCGCGACATCGCCCAGCCGTAGAGGCCATAGTCGAGTACCTCCTGAACGCCGGCCGGGTTCAGGATTGGGATCATGACGTCGATGAAGTGATATTCGGACTGGTGCGCGGTGGTGGAGGACTCCGCGGTGTGGTCGTCGCCCATCAGCGCCAAGACGCCGCCGTGCTTGGCGGTGCCGGCGAGATTGGCATGGCGGAAGACGTCGCCGGTGCGATCGACGCCAGGGCCCTTGCCGTACCACATGGCGAAAACGCCGTCGTATTTACCCTCGCCGCGCAGTTCCGCCTGTTGCGAGCCCCATACCGCGGTGGCGGCAAGGTCCTCGTTGATGCCACCCTGAAAGCGGACGTCGCTTGGCTTCAGGAACGGCGCAGCACGCAGAAACTGGCTGTCGAGCCCGCCCAGCGGCGAGCCGCGATAGCCGGTGACGTAGCCTGCCGTATTGAGGCCGTTGCGCCGGTCGAGCTCCTTCTGCATCAGGCAAAGGCGGACCAGCGCCTGGAACCCGGTGACGAACACGCGAGCCTGGCCGAGGTCGTATTTGTCGTCGAGCTTTACGTCCCGCAGCGCCATCTTGCAGCTCTTCGCCGGCAGGTCTTTTGGCCCCCGGAGGCAGCGCAGTTTGCCCTCGCGGGGGCGATATTGCCAGTAGGTAGATTCTCCACGCACATATGGTGCAGGGCGACCGAGCGACAATGCGACGGAACGCCGAACCTGCTTTTTCTATGGGATCTGGCCGCAACGGCCCATCGCGAGGTCGCAGCGCTTAAGCGGCGCGCAACATCCGCCCCGCCGTGAGTGCCGGCTGATCAGGTTTGTGTCGCGCCGGGCGCGCCTCGACGAGGCGCAGACGTGCAAACTGTCTAGGTGCGAGAACCGGCCGCCGCCTGAGCTCCAAAATAGCTAAATAAAGTCCGATTGTAAGGCGAGCGCTCAGCGTTTTCAGCACTAGAACATCGAAGTTCCGAATCCTGCGTCTCCCTGGTCTGTGCTTTTATGAACTTGGCCAGTACTTTCGGATCAGTACTTTCGACTAACTAAAAAGCTTAACGAAATTAACCTTTATTAATGTTTAAAATTGACCTTTAACGTCGCCGAAGTCATCATCTACAAATTGTAAACGGCGGCGAGTGGAGGCCATGTCTGAAGTTGAGTACGCGGGCAGTGCGCTCGCGGCAATGTCGTGCGCGGAGGAGTGCGGTAGTCCAGACACAAGCGCGGCGAGCTACGTCGAACAAAACTCATTCGAGTACGGCGCTACATTCGGCCCGAGCGAGCCACTTGAGCGCGATGCCGTTTTCACGGCTGGCATTTTCGCTGATGCCTCGAAGGTGCTGCGGTCCTTCAACACGTGGACCTTCAAACGTGAGCAGCCGTCCAACTCGCAACTTATGTTGCGGGTCGTCGCGTCCGCTATCGCCTCCAGTAAACCGATTCCTTTCGTGCTGTACTGGGGTAAGGGGCCACGACACCAAGTTGCCGCGCCCGACATCCAATGCCTCGACTTTTTGGCCGCGCTGGCCGAGCGCGTAAAGAGAAGCTACGCACCCGGAGCTGGAATCCGGCTGATCTTCACGGATACCCACGCTGAGCTGAATGGTCATACGGCCGAGTGCATAAAGCACTATTTTGACGATGTGAGATTGGAAGCGCGCCGGCGCGGCTTCGACACCTGCTCGCTGGGCCACCTGGTGAAGATGGCCGGCAGCGGCGTAACCGCGACGCCGCTCGAAGAGGTAGCCTTCGAGGGATTGCTCGCGATCCTGATCACAAGCGCCGTCAAATGGTACCAGGGCAGCGCTTCGCCGAAAGAAGGCGCACTTGCGTATCTACGCATGAACCTCATCGAGCAACGTGTCGTCGAACATGCCTACCCCGATTCGATTTTTATTACATTCAATGGCAGCCGACTTCGCCCCCTGTTTCCGCGGCAGTTGCCCATCTTCTACATGTACTCGCTGCGGCGCGGTTTCAGCGTAAAGCCCTGGTTTCTGCCCGGCGACTATAAGACGTCACGTGACTAGCCGACGCCGTTCGCTCAGGTGTAGTCCGCATGCTCGAATACAGGGTGCTTCCCGCAGGCGACACGGCGCTGGTGGTCGAGTTTGGCGATCGCGTGGACCCCAGGCTGAGCGCGGCCGTGTTGTCCCTGGCGCAAAGCTTGGAGGGAGAGCACATCGCCGGCATCGTTGAAACCATCCCGACGTTCCGCTCGCTGATGGTGTTGTATGAGCCCCTAGTGCTGCCTGCGGCTCTCCTGATCGAGCAGATCGACACGCAAATACAAAAACTGAACAGCCACGAAATCATCAGTCGGGTCTGGCACCTGCCCGTTTGCTACGATTCGCGTTTTGCGATCGATCTGCAAGACGTCGCACAACGGACGTCGCTATCGGTCCAACAGGTCGTCGAGCGGCACAGTGAGTGTCTCTATCACGTTTACATGCTCGGCTTTCTGCCGGGGCAGGCTTATATGGGCGAAGTCGCCTCAGAACTGGCGCTGGATCGCCGAGCGACACCGCGCACTAGCATTCCGGCGGGATCACTGGCGATTGCCGGGCGGATGTCGTGCGTATTCCCGCTGGAAACGCCGTGCGGCTGGCACATTATCGGACGCTGCCCGGTGCCCCTGTGGGACGATATCACTGCGACCGCACTGCTCGCACCGGCGGACAAGGTCCGCTTCGTGCCCGTCTCGGTCCGCGAATATGAGAGCGTGGCCGCGCGCGCGGCCGAGGGTGTTCTCAAAATCGAGCCTGTCAGCGATTTCGTCGAGGCCGTGGCATGAAGCCGACGCTGCGCATCATCTTCCCTGGCCTGTTCACAACCATTCAGGATGCCGGTCGCTACGGCTTCCAGCGGCTCGGCGTGTCGCTCGGCGGGGCGCTCGATCCGGTGGCGCTGCGCGCGGCGAACCTGCTCGCCGGCAATCCCGCGTATGCCGGTGCCATCGAGGCGCTGTACGTCGGCCCGACCTTTGCAGTCGAGGCCGACGATGCCCGGCTCGCTTTTGCCGGAGCCGATGCCGCGATCGAATTACTCGCGAGCGCTGATGCCGTGCACGGTGAGCGGATCGCACCCATGCAGAGCGTTCGCGTGCGTCGCGGTCAAGTCGTGCGGATCGGTTCACTCAAGAAAGGCGCGAGCCTGTACATCGCAGTCGAAGGAGGCTTCGACATCGAACCGGTCCTCGGCAGCGTCTCGACCGACTGTCGGGGTAAAATGGGAGGATGGAAGGGTCGCACCCTGGCCGCCAATGATTTACTGCCACTTTGCCGAGCACTGGCGACCGAGCGCGACGAATGCCGCATAGAAGGCTTGGATCTCTCTCCGCCGCAGCGATTTCGCACGGTGCTCGGACCACAGAACGATTACTTCTCGGAAGCCGTGATCGAGGGTTTCTTTGCCTCTGAATACACGGTGAGCGCCGAATCGAATCGCATGGGCTTGCGACTGGACGGCCCCCCCCTGCAACACCGTCACGGCTTCAACATCGTCTCCGACGCCATCGCAACCGGCTCGATCCAAGTACCCGGAGGCGGCCAGCCGATAGTGCTGCTGGCCGATCACCAGACGACCGGCGGCTACCCTAAGATCGCTACGGTAATCTCCGCGGATTTGCCTGCCATGGGCCGCCTGCCTATCGGCGCAAAAATTCGCTTTGCTCCGACTACAGTTGACGAAGCAGCGAGAGCGCGGCGCGCGCTCAACGCCACGCTGGAATCGCTTCCCGGCAAGTTGGTCCGAATTGCCCCGCCCGCGGCGATTACAACGCAACTGGTGGAATGCAATCTCATCAGCGGCGTGCACGACGCCGCGGCGTGAGTGCCGAGTGCGATGACGATGTCGACAACCGATAGCAAACCGATGATGGTGGCCGGCACCGTGCGGGAAAATCACGTCGTGCGCGGGATCATATTCATGATCGGCGCGACGGTCATGTTCGCCATCTCCAATGCCTTGAGCAAATGGCTGGTCGCGATCTATCCGGTCGGTGAGGTGATGTTCGCCCGTTCACTATCCTCGCTGATCGTATGCTCGGCCTTCGTGCTTCCGCCGGTCGGATTGGCGGTGTTCGCTACCCAACGGGTCCGCGACCACATTGCGCGCGGCCTATCCCAGTCTATTTCGCAGACCTTCACGGTGCTAGCCTTCAGCTTGATGCCGCTCGCCGGCGCCGTCGCCATCAATTTTTCGGCGCCGCTGTTTTCCGCGCTGATTTCCGTCGTCTGGCTGAAGGAGCGCGCCGGCGCGGCGCGTTGGGGCGCGCTGATTGCCGGGTTTGCCGGGGTTCTCATCGTGGTCAAGCCAGGCGTCGACTCGATCCAGCTCGGGGCGCTGTTCGCCCTGGCAAACGCAGTCATGTACGGCAGCGTGACCGTCGCCGTGCGCGGCATGAGCAAGACCGAGTCGGCGAACACACTCCTGATGTGGCAGATGGTAACCCTGGCAGTATTCCACTCGTTCCTGCTCGTCTTCGGGTTCAGCTGGCCGACGGCGCCACATGCTGGGCTGCTCGTCTTCATGGGTATCGCCAACGCTGCGGCTCAGTATTTGTGGACCAAAGCGCTACATGCCGCGCCCGCAACGGCGGTGTCTCCGTTCTATTATTTTTTGCTGGTCTGGTCGTTGGTGCTCGGCTTTGCCGTATGGGGAGATATCCCAACGAGCGGTCTGCTCACCGGATCAACCATTGTCGTCGCATCCGGGCTATTCTTGCTCTTCTATGAGGCAAAACAGGAGAACGCGTCCTTTGCGGTTGGGAAGGCAACGGGTGCTGTTGCGGCACGAAACATATCCCATCCCAATGTTTCAAGAACCGCTTAGATAGCCAAAATTGCAGCGTTGTCCGACCAAAAGAAGCACCGAGAGACAGCGTCCCATACTCTAAAGAGCAAAACCCATCGATCTGCGGCTTGTCGTCGTGACGTCGGCCATCTCACGCCCGTTTCGCAAGCGCCATTTTGTTTGTAATACGGCTTCAAAGCTTCGCGACGATGCAGGTATGTTGGGTTAACCCGATATTCCAAAAATTGTCAGAAAATCAAGTATCAGCACAACGCTTAATTACAAATATTAAGCTATCCGGAACGTGCGCCCGTCGAATGCACCGTCCAAAGGATAGAGCTAGTGGCAAGAAGTGGCGTCATAGCTAGTGTACTTGTTGTTCCGGTCTTGGGATTCGCGCTTGCGGCAAGTTACCCGGCAACGCGATCCGACAACGCTGTCGTCGGAACGTGGAAACTTATCTCGGCTGATGCATTCGGGGAATCTCCCCTCGGCTCATTGATGTTCGACCGCACCGGTCATTTTTCCGCAATTTTCATACGCGCAAATCTGCCGCCATATGCATCAAATAGCCGGTTGCAAGGTACAACGGACGATTATCGACGCACCGTAAACGGAAGTGTCGCAGTTTTTGGTACTTATAAACTCGACGGAGACAGTCTTCTCTTTCATGTCGAGGGCAGCACGTTCCCGAATTGGACCGGATCCGATCAAACCAGATATAAAGTCACCGTTAGCAATACCAAGTTAGAGTACACTCAAATGCATCCTTCGGCCGGCGGCGCTCCCATCGTAGTGGAGTGGCAGCGAGTCGATTAGTTCGCTGACAAGAATCGTTACTACAGAAACGGTCTCAGACTTCATCGCTTGACACGCCGCGGCATCGCTGTCGCAGATTTTCGAGAATTTACAAAACTGGCCCATCTCCGTTGAACGAGAAGGGTCTGGATTACGCCGCCCTCACTTTGCGCGCTGCTTGAAGTGCCATAACATCAGCGATCTGCTCGAATGGCACAGGCCTTCCAAAATAAAAGCCTTGTGCATTATCGCAGCCCAACGCTTTTAGAAAATCTCTTTGGACTGCCGTTTCGATGCCTTCTGCAGTCACACTCATTCCGAGTGCTCTCGAGACGCTGAGCACAGCCTGTATGATGGCGATTTGATCACCTTGCGTTGTCATATCTGTTACGAAGCTTCGGTCAATCTTGATATGGTCGAACGGGAATTTTCGAAGGTAGCTCAATGACGAGTATCCCGTACCGAAATCGTCGAGGGCAATGGACACGCCGAGGTTCCTCAACTTGGTTAAGATCGACATGGTGTGTTCGTCATTTTCCAGGAGCAAACTCTCGGTAATTTCAAGTATTAGTCGATGCGCAGCTAGTTGGCTTGTTACCAGCGCTCTTTGCACCACCTCCACAAGATCGGGCGCTGAGAATTGCACCGGCGACAAGTTGACTGCCAACTTCAGATCGCCAGGAAGCGTCGCGATTTTGCGGCAGGCCTGCATCAACGCCCATTCGCCGATCCCGGTTATCATTCCGGTATCTTCAGCAATGGGAATGAATTCTGAAGGAGGCACAAAACCCTTCGAAGCGTGGTTCCACCGAGCGAGCGCCTCGAAGCCGATAATGCTCTCGTCCTCCAATTTGACGACCGGTTGGTAGTATAATTCCAACTCGTCGTTCTCAATCGCCTCGCGTAGATCGACTTCGATCTGGCGGCGATCGAGCAATTCCTTAGTCATTGATGTTTGATAGAACTCATATCCATCACGATTCCGTTCCTTTGCGGTATAGAGTGCAAGATCGGCCGCCACCATCAAATCATCAATAGTTTTCCCGTCTATAGGGCTCAATGAAACGCCCACACTGATACTTGTTCGAACGCGGTATCCTTCGAGCTCAAACGGCTCACGCATCGTGCTGATCAGACATTTGGCAAGATCTTCCAGCCCGCTGCGCGACGTCACATACCGCGCTATAATTGCAAACTCATCGCCCCCAAGCCGCGCCACCACGTCGGTTGAGCGAACAGAAGCCCGCAGCCGCTGAGCCATGTTCTGCAACAACAGATCACCAACGCGATGACCAAGCGTATCATTGATAACTTTGAAACGGTCGAGATCAATTAGCAGAATCGCAAATTCAATATGCGCTGGTGGATTTTGATCGCGGGCCTGAGCTTGAAAGTCGACAAGGGCGGAATGAAAGCCGCGTCGGTTTAGAAGATTAGTCAACGAGTCTTCCGACGCTAACCGCTCCATCGTTCCCAAGGCGATCTCAAGCTCTTTGGATTTCTGTTGTACGCCAGCCTCCGATCGTAGCAGCAGCTCCAGCGTACCTAGCATAATGCAGGTTAGCAACCCGGCCGCAAGGGAATCTACGCGTAAGTCGGCCCATGAGTTCGCCAGAATTTCGTTCCTGTCGAGACCGACACTGACCCACAATGGATGACCCTTAACTTTGCGCAAAGAAGCGAGTTGGATTTTTCCCGTCGAAGGATCCCGCTCTTCGAACGAATGGTTCGCGTGGTTCTGCATTTGGGCAAACATTCCCGTGCCATGGATGTCCTGCCCCATCCTCAGACCGCTGGACTGCCCGCCCGCTGCACGCACCACGCCGTCGGAGCCGATCAGTGCAATTGACCCCGACGAGGCCAGATCTACCTTGTCGTAGAAATTGGTGAAATGCTCAGGATCAAGCGATACGACAACGACCCCTCCAAATTTGCCATCGCTGGTCAAAAACCGCCGTGAAAGTTGAACCGACCATTTGCCGGAGACCCGCCCGATCAAGGGTTGGCCTATGAACAGCTCATCCTGCTCGCTCTTCAATTGCGCCTTGAAATGCTCGCGATCACTCAGATCAATCATCGGAGCGGGCTGAGGACCGGCGGTCGAAGCATGCATCATTCCTCGCGCGTCAATAATTGAGGCTTGAACGAGGATGTCGCTTGGAAAATCAACGCTATGCAAGATGGCGTTGTAATCCAGTGAGCCTCCCTTCGTCTCAATATTGCGTCGCAGATAAAGTAATACATTATCCAATTCATTGATCGATCGAAGAACGTTTTCCTCGAAGATCATAGAGAAGCTCTGGCCCGTTCGCTCCGCGTCCTTTAAGTCACCGCTCGATTCCTGTGCGTATTTCAGAAATACGCCTACCCATAACATCACGATAATTAGGATACCAAAGATCGCAGAACCGCGACGCTGCGAAATAAGCTTTGGTAATTGGAGCAAATTGAATTTCATTGGTAAGCGAGTTCTGCCCTTGTAGCCCTGTAGGAGATCTAGCTCACTAGCGTTTCGACTTCTTTAGTGTTGGCCAACCATCAATCTGAACACAGGAACGAAACTGTTAATGTTCTTCACTAAGCAATCGTAAAGGGCAAAGTGCGGCGCAAAGGATCGCGCCCAAGGCGACAATTCCTCGCCGCCAACCCACCTCTGGCAGATCGAGTTTTTGGCTCTGGCACCTTCGGCAAACAAAGTGCTAAATTGTCTTTATCGTACGGGAGATTTCACCCATGACGCCGCGCGTTAAGATCGCGACAAAAGAGGTCATCTCGCCCGCCGAATGGCAGGCCCGCCTCGATCTCGCCGCCACGTACCGCCTGATCGCTCACTACGGCTGGGGCGACGTCATCTACAATCATTCCTCGATGCGCGTGCCGGGCGAGGACCGCAAATTCCTGATCAAGCGGCATGAGCTCCTCTACACCGAGGTCACCGCTTCGAACCTGGTCAAGGTCTCCATGGACGACGACCTCGACGAATCCGCCGGCGTCAACCGGCCGGGCTTCACCTTGCACGGCGGCGTGCTGTCGGCGCGGCCGGACGTCAACTGCGCCGTCCACGTGCACACCGAGATCGGTATGGCGCTCGCCGGTCTAAAGCACGGGCTGCGCATGCTGTCGCAGCCGGCGGTGCGCTTCCACAATCGCGTCGGCTACCACGACTACGAAGGCATCACCGAGGACTTCGGCGAGCGCGCACGCATCAACGCGGCGCTCGGTAAAAATCGCGCGCTGATCATGCGCAATCACGGCCTGCTGACGGTGGGGCAGACACCGCGCGAGGCTTTCGTCCTGATGAAGTCGCTGCTCGAAGCCGCCGACATCCAGCTCAAGATGGAGGCGACCGGCGGCGACCTCGTCGAAATTCCCGCCGCGATCTGCGAAAAGACCGCGCAGCAATACGAGCATCACGATGCCGGGCGCGGCTCTGCCGACTGGCCGGCTTATCAGCGCATGCTCGATGGCATCGACCGCGGCTGGCGGAATTAACACAGCGTTAACCGGCCTGGCACGGCGATTGCATCGCCAGATGCCATGACCGATGACCGATACTTCGCGCTGCTGATCTGGACGATCTGCGTGCTGACGTTCGCCTGCAGCGTCCTGGCGCTGACCGAGCATCCGGAGTGGTTCGGGGCCTGACCGACCGGCAGGCCCCGCGATCACCACCGGACGAAAGCTTAAGCCGGCGCGTATTTGCCGCCGGTCTGCTTGGTGTGCACGCCTTCGGCGCCGCTCTCCTTGTGCTGCAGGCGGGTGATGCGCGCCCAGCTGCGTTTGAGCGGATCGCGCACCTTGATGTGCAAGGTGCCGCAGCCTTCGCAGCTCAGCTCGATCTTGTCGCCGTCCATGAACGGATTGAGGCCGCGATGGTTGGTGCCGGTGGCGAGAATGTCGCCGGGCTCCAGCGTATGGATCGACGTCACCCACTCGATGCAGCGCGGAATCTTGTGCGCCATGTCGTCGGTGTTGAAGCTCTGATAGACTTTGCCGTTGTTGGTGAGCTTCACCTTGAGCTTGTGCGGGTCCTTGATCTCGTCGGCGGTGACGATATAGGGGCCGATCGGCGCGAAGGTGTCGCGCGACTTCATCTGATAGAACACGTTGGTCGGCGGCACCACGCCGCGCGCCGATCCGTCGATGAAGTTGGTGTAGCCGAACACGTATTTCATGGCATTGGCGGCCTTGACGTGGGAGGCGCGCTTGCCGATCACCACTGCGATTTCCGCCTCGCCCTCGAAGATCGACGCCGCCATGTCGGGCAACACCATGGTGTCGCCGTCGCCGATCACCGCGCTCGGCGATTTCATGAAGGCGTTGATCGGCGCCGGCGCCGGCAAGGTGCCGTCCTCCATGTAGTTCACCGCCATGCAGATGATGTTCTCGGGCTTCGGCAGCGGCGGCCGCAGCTTGACTTTGGACAGCGGCTTGCCCTTGCCCTTCTTGGCGGCCGCGGCGAACTTGCCTTTGTACGTGCTCCACTTCTCGATCACGCCGCGGATCACGTCCTGCGGGCCGAGCGCCTTGATGCCTTTGACCATGCCCGAGACGTCGACGATTTTGTCGCCGACCACCACGCCGAGCTTATAATTGTCGAAAAACGCGAGTTTCATGACTGCTCCTTGGAGTCCCTCAAAAGCCGGTAACGGGTATCGCTGCCCGCTGCGGCAGAGGTTAGCCAGTCTCGCGCCGTTACGGAAGAAGCCCGCGGCCGGTCGGCTTGCGGCCCGGCGCGAGCGTTTTCCTTGGCCACCCAGTGTGGCTCGCTATAATGCAACCAAGCGTACGCGGTTGAGGGGGTACTCTCGGTGTTGCGTAGATCCGCGCTTTGCCTGTCCATCGCGCTGGCGGCGCCGCTCGCGGCCCGTGCCGACAGTCCGCCGCAGCCGGTCCCCGCCGACGGCGCATGCACGGTGGCGGCCGATCCCGCCTGGACCAAGCAGGAGCAGTTCGTCTGGCTCAGCGTCTGCGCCGGCAAGGAAGCGGATTTCAACGACGCGCCGGACTACGGCGGCAAACTCGATCCCAGGAGCACCGACTTGCCGGACAGCCGGATCCTTCGGCCGTCGTTCCTCGAGACCATCCTGCTCGAGGGCAAATATCGCAGCGCCCTGACGCGGCTCGGCGTCCGCATCGCCGGAGCGCGCTTTACGCAAGTGGTCGATCTGCGCAACGCCGAGCTCGCGCACGACCTTTGGCTCGACCGCAGCCTGCTGGAACGCGGCATCAATCTCCAGGGTGTCAAAACGATCCGCCGCCTCGCGTTCGACAGGTCGAAGATCGTCGGCACGTTCAACGCCAACCGCATGCGAACCGAACAGGACTTCTCGATGCACGAGGCGGAGCTGTCCGGCGACTTGAGTCTGGTGCGCGCTTACGTCGGAAACGAGCTCAGCCTGAGCGGCACGACCGTATCGGGAACGATCGATATGAACACGATCGACGTCGGCCGAACGCTGTTGATGCGCGACATGGCGCATTTCAAAGACGTCGAGCTCGTGGCTGCGCATGTCGGCTCGCTGGAGTTCAACGGTTCCACGGTGACCGGCCTGCTCAACATGAATGGGATTCGCGTCGACCAGCATCTGCTGATGCGCGACAAAGCACAGCTCAATGCGATCGACCTGACAGCCGCCCATATCGGAGGGAGGTTGGAGCTCAGTAGCGCCACGGTCACCGGCTCGCTCGCCATGGAAGCAATTCAGGTCGACCTGGACGTGGTCATGCGCGAAAAAGCGGCGTTCAAGGACGTCGATCTCGTTGCTGCGCATATTACCGGGGCGCTGTATCTCAACGGCGCCACGATCGACGGCGAGCTCAATCTCAACCGGACGTCCATCGGCAGTCAGATCAATCTAATCGGCGCGACGGTGACCGGCTTGCTCAACCTTAACTCGGTTCGCGTCGGACAAAATCTGCACATGGAGGGCAAGGCGCGCTTTGCCGAGATCAACCTGGTAGGCGGCCACATCAGCGGACAGCTCATCCTGGGCGGTTCGAGCGTCTCACGCAAATTGGACGGCAACTATCTCAATGTCGATCACACTGCGTTTTTCGGAGGCAGCACGACGTTCGACGCCGAGATCACATTGGCCAGCGCAAAATTCGGACAAGACCTTTATCTGTCCGGCGGAAATTTCAACAAAAACGTGAACTTGACGAACAGCCAGATCGCCGGCGTGCTCGGACTGCAGTCAGCGCGATGGCTGCACGGTGCAACACTCGATCTCAATCACAGCTCGGCCGGCGTGATCGATCTGTCGGACAGCTGGCCGGATAACATTTTTCTCAACGGCTTCACCTATCGCAATTTGTCGAATTTGGCCAAATACAACGGCGAACAGGCCGCGACCTGGTTCGGCAAGCAGGCTTACGCACCGCAGCCCTATGAGCAGCTCGCTACCGTCCTGCAGGCCAACGGCTTGATCGACGAGGCGAGCGACATCCGGTACGCCGGCAAGAACAGTGAATATCAGACAGCGACCGGCTTTCGGCGGGCCTGGCTGTTCTTGCTCAAATACTCCATCGGCTTCGGCTATCACCTCGAATATGCGTTCATCTGGGCGGCCGCCTTCGTGCTGCTGGGCTGGGTGGTGCTGTATGCGACCGGACAACGGACCAAGCACGGCACGACGCTCGGCCTGGTCTACAGCTTCGATATGCTGCTGCCGCTCGTGCAACTGGACAAGTCGCACGACGATGTCGCGCTCGATCCCTGGCCGCGCCGCTACTTCTATGCGCACAAGATCGTCGGCGTCCTGCTCGCCACTTTCATTGCCGCCGGCATTTCCGGGCTGACCAAATAGCCTTGCTGCCACGGAGCTTCACCGCCATTGCGCGGCGTCACGGCGGCGTGCACCTTGAGCCGCGGGAATTTCTCGCACTTTGCGTGTTCATGTCCGATCTCGACGCAATCGTCATCGGCGCCGGCCATAACGGGCTGACCTGTGCCGCTTATCTCGGCATGGCGGGCTTGCGCGTGCGCGTCGTCGAGCGGCGCGGCGTGGTCGGCGGCGCGGCCGTCACCGAGGAATTCCATCCGGGCTTTCGCAATTCGACCGCGGCCTACGCGGTGAGCCTGCTGCAGCCCAAGGTGATCCGCGATCTTAGGCTTCACGAGCATGGCCTGCGCATCGTCGCGCGGCGCGCCCAGAATTTCCTGCCACTGCCCGACGGACGGCATCTCCTCACCGGCGAGGGCCGCACCGAAGCGGAGATCGCCAAGTTCAGCGCCAAGGATGCGGCCCGCTACGGCGCCTATCAGGCCGAGATCGGCCGCGTCGCCGGCGCGCTGCGCCACCTCGTGCTCCAAGCACCGCCCAATTTCGCGCTGCGCGGCGCGCGCGACCTCGGCAAGCTCGCTGCCATCGGCAAGCGGCTCTGGCAGGATGACGCCACGCTTGCAGCGTTCCGCCTCATGCGCCGATCGGCCGGCGACGTGCTCGACGGCTGGTTCGAATCCGATCCGATCAAGGCGGTGCTCGGCTTCGACGCGGTGGTCGGCAACCTAGCAAGCCCTTACACCAAGGGCTCCGCCTATGTGCTGCTGCATCACGTGTTCGGCGAGGTGAACGGCAAGCAGGGCCTGTGGGGCCACGCCGTCGGCGGCATGGGGGCGATTACGCAGGCGATGGCACGCGCCGCAACGGCCCATGGCGTTCGCATCGACGTCGATGCGCCGGTGCGCGAAGTCATCGTCGAACGCGGCCGCGCAGCGGGCGTCGTGCTGCAGGACGGCTCGGCCATCCGCGCCCGCTCCGTTATTGCCAACGTCAATCCGCAACACCTGTTCCAAGCGCTGGTGCCGCGCGGGGCGGTGCCGCGCGCGATGGCGACGCGAATGAAGAGCTGGAAGGCCGGCTCCGGGACGTTCCGCATGAATGTGGCGCTATCCAAGCTGCCGGAATTTTCCGCCTTGCCCGGGCCGGGCGACCATCTGACTGCGGGCATCATCCTGGCGCCGAGCCTTGCTTACATGGACGCGGCCTATCGCGATTGCCTTAGCCATGGCTGGAGCCGCGCGCCCATCGTCGAAGTGCTGATACCCTCGACGCTGGACGACAGCCTCGCACCGCCCGGCGCCCACGTGGCGAGCCTGTTTTGCCAGCATGTCACGCCGCGGTTTGCCGACGGCAGCTCATGGCAGGCGCACCGCGAGACCGTCGCTGACCTGATGATCGATACGGTCGAACGCTTTGCGCCTGGATTTAAGGCCAGCATCATCGCGCGGCAGAGCTTCTCGCCGCTCGACCTCGAGCAAACCTTCGGCCTGCCGAACGGCGACATTTTCCATGGCGCGTTGACGCTCGGCCAGCTGTTCTCGCTGCGGCCGCAGCGCGGCTATGCCGACTACCGGATGCCGCTGCCGGGACTCTATCTGTGCGGTTCCGGTGCCCATCCCGGCGGTGGCGTCACCGGTGCGCCGGGACATAATGCGGCGCTTGCGGTGGTCGCCGACCTCGTGCCGCAATGATCAATCGCCGTAAATCGATCGCCGGGCGCGATATTTTGTGAATTCTTCGACGAACGCCAATGACATTCCGAGAATCTCCGGTTAATCGCAAGCCATGCCCTCGCGCATCTTTCGCATCGGCCGCTCGAAAACTGGCCTCGGCATGTTTGCGATCCGACCGATCAAGCGCAACGCCTATATCGCGACCTATCGCGGCCCGCGCCTGACCAACGAGGAATCCGACCGCCGCGAGGCGCGCGGCGCAGCCTACCTGTTCGAGGTGACCAAGAAGGTCACCATCGACGGCTCGCCGCGCTGGAACGTGGCGCGCTACATCAATCATTCGTGCCGGCCCAATGCGAAGCCGGTCGGCCGCAACGGCGGCATCGTCATCGTGGCGCTGCGGCGGATCGAGCCGGACGAGGAAATCGCCTACGACTACGGCAAGGACTACGTCTGGTATTTCAAGCAGAACGGCGGCTGCCGCTGCGCCCATTGCCGCAAGCGGCGCGCCGCCAAGCGCCGCCGGCTGCGCCGGGCAAGGGTGGCGCGCAAGCGCAGCTAACGGCGCCCTGCGGAATGCCGCCGCAGCTCGGCTGCGGCGCTGCCGCTTCCTTTTCCCAGAGGTGCAACATAATATAACTCAACCATGCGGTGATCGGTGCGGGGCGTCACCCTTGCTGCTACGCGAATCCACTCTCTGTCTGTTGCTCGCGCTCGCGGCGCCGATCCTCGCATACGCCGAGAATCGACCGCAACCGGTGCCGACCGACGGGAAATGCTCCGTCCAGGCCGACCCGACCTGGACCAAGCAAGAGCAATTCGTTTGGCGCAGCGCCTGCCTCGGCAAGGAAGTGAATTTCAACAAGGAGCCCGGTTACGGCGGCGATCTCGACCCCAAAGGCGAAGCCGGGCTACCCGACAGCCGTATCCTGCGCTCGTCCTTCCTCGAGACTATTTTGCTCAAGGACAAATATCGCAGCGCCTTGACGCGTTTCGGCGTTCGCATCACAGGCGCGCGCTTTACTGAAACCGTCGATTTGGAGAATGCCGACCTTCAGCACGAGGTCTGGCTTGACCGCAGCCTGCTCGAAAAGGGCGTCGACGTGATGGGGATGAAAACGAGTCGTCGACTTACGTTCGACGAGTCGAAGATCGTGGGTCAAATAGACGCATTCGAAGTTCAGCTCGACGCAGACTTATCAATGGAGGGGGCGGAGCTTGTCGGCGGCATCGATCTAACAAGAGCTCACGTCGGCAATGGAGTCAATTTGGAGGGAGCGAAGATCGTCGGCCTGCTAAACATGAACACAACCGACATTGGCCATAATCTCCTCATGGATGGCGAAGCTCAGTTCAAGGAAATCGACCTGACGGCTGCCCATATCGGCGGCCAGCTTAGCCTGAGGACCTCCACCGTAAGCGACAAGCTCGTCATGAGTGGCATCGCGGTCGATCGCGAGCTGTTTGCCGACGACGCGAAGTTCAACGAAATCGATCTTAGCGGCGGACATGTCGCCGGCAGCCTTTCACTGAGCGGCACCAAGATCAATGGCGCCCTCAGCTTGAATACGATCGACGTCCGCCAGAATCTGCTCCTGAATAACGGAGCTCGGTTTAAGAATGTCGACCTCGTAGCGGCGCACATCGGCGGACAGCTCAACTTGCACGCCGCCACAGTGACCGAAAAACTCGACATGAACGGAATCGTGGTTAATCAGGACCTCCATGCCGACCGGGCTAATTTCAACGAAATCGACCTGGGCAACGCACATGTTGCCAGCCTGACGCTACGCGGTGCCGAGGTCGATGGTGCCCTCAACATGAATGCGATCAATGTCCGCGAGAGCCTGTCCATGGGCGAAGACGCTCAGTTCAAGAGTATCGATCTCGTGGGCGCGCATATCGGCGGACAGCTCAACCTGCGCACCGCCACAGTGGCCAATAAGCTCGGCATGAGTGGGATCGTTGTCGATCAAGATCTGTTTGCCGACGCCGCCAAGTTCAGCGAAATCGACCTTGACGGCGGACACGTTGCCAGCCTTTCACTCGATGGGGCACAGGTTACGGGCATGCTCAATATGGGCGGACTTCACACCGACCAAGATCTGATGATGAGCGGCAAGGCACACTTTGCCGACATCTTTCTTGTCGGCGCCCATATTGGGAGGGCACTCTCTCTCGGCAGCTCCACAGTCACGGGCAAGCTCAACATGAGCGGAGCCCGCATCGATCAAAACTTGATCATGAACAATGGGGCTCAATTCGACGAGGTCTCCCTGATAGCGGCCCATGTCGCAAGACAATTCAATCTGAAGAGTGCGACGTTCGCGGGCAAATTCGTCGGCGACTACCTCGCCGTCGACCATACGGTATTTTTCGGAGATGACGCCGAATTCAAAGACGAAATCGAGCTGGCTTCGGCGAGGCTGGGGCAGGATCTTTATTTGTCGGGAGGCAAGTTCCACAAGAGATTCAATCTGACGAGTGCGCAGATTGTCGGCGCTCTGGGGCTCGACGAGACAAAGTGGTTCGACGAGGCGACGCTCGATCTTACCGATGCTTCGGCTGGAGGGATCGACCTGTCGGATAACTGGCCCGATAAAATGCTGTTGAACGGGTTCGCCTATCGCAGCCTGTTCAACATACCAAAGAACATCAGCAAGCAAGCTGAAGACTGGTTCAAAAAACAGACCTATGCGCCCCAGCCTTACGAGCAACTCGCCAGCGTCCTACAAGCCAACGGATTGGCCGACGACGCCATCGACGTTCGTTTTGCGGCTAAAGATGCCGAGCTGAGAGCCGCGTCAGGATGGAGACGGATAGGGTTATTCACACTCAAATGGTCTATTGGCTTTGGCTATCGTCTCCAAGAGGCGTTCGCGTGGGCGCTCTGTTTCGTGCTGCTGGGCTGGGTGGTGTTGTGCGCCACCGGACAGCGGACCAAGCATGGCCGGACGCTCGGCCTCGTTTACAGCTTCGATATGTTGCTGCCTCTCGTGCAGCTCAGCAAAAAGCACGATGAGATCGAGCTTGACACCTGGCCGCGCCGTTACTTTTACGTGCATAAGCTGATCGGCGTCATTCTCGCGTCGTTCATCGTCGCGGGAATTTCCGGCCTGACCAAGTAGCTTCAAACACCTCAGTACGACGAACGACTCCGCTCACACCCGGTTGCCCGCGCTCCACAGCCAGAAATCGCGGCCCTCCTCGCGCATGAATTTCGCCAGCACCATCTTGTGCACCTCGTCGGCGCCGTCGACCAGGCGCGCGGCGCGGGCGGCGCGGTAGACCCATTCGGCGATGGTGTCCTTGGAATAGCCGCGGGCACCGTTGAGCTGGATGGCGACGTCGGCGGCCTGGTGCAACGTGTTGGCGACATGCAGCTTCGCCATCGACACTTCCTTGCGGGCGAAGTCGCCCTGGTCGAGCTTCCAGGCCGCGTGCATGGTGAGCAGCCGGCCGATATGGATGTTGTGGCCGACCTCGCCGAGCTTCATCTGCACGCTCTCGCGATCCGCGAGCTTGACGCCGAAGCCTTCGCGGCGGCCGACGTAGTCTTGCGCGATCTCGACGCAGCGCTTGGCCCAGCCGAGCCAGCGCATGCAGTGGGTGAGCCGCGCCGGACCGAGCCGCACCTGCACGACTTTGAGGCCGTTGCCGAGGCCGCCGAACACGTCGTCGTCGTGCACTTCGAGGCCGTCGAACTCGATCTCGCAATGGCCGCCGTGCTCCTCGGGGCCCAGGATTTCGATCCGGCGCAGGACGCGCCAGCCGGGCTGATCCTTGTGAAACAGGAACGTGGTGATGCCTTTGCGCTTGTCGTCGGAAGTGCGCGCGGCGAGGATGAAATGCGCGGCACCGTCGGCACCGGTGATGAACCATTTGCGGCCGTAGACCTTCCATGTATCGCCGTGCTTCTCGGCATAGGTCTTCATCATGCTCGGGTCGGAGCCGCCGCCGGGCGCGGGCTCGGTCATGGCGAAGGACGAGCGCACTTTGCCCTCGACGATGGGGCGCAACCACTTCTCCTTCTGCGCCGGCGTGCCGAGCTTCTTCAGCACATTCATGTTGCCGTCGTCGGGCGCCATGCAGTTGACCGCGAGCGGCCCGAACAGCGAGCGCGCCGCCTCCTCGTACATCACCGCCCAGGCGACCATGGGCAAATCCATGCCGCCGTATTCCTTCGGCGACTGCGGCGCCCAGAGCCCCGCCTTTTTGGCCTTGGCACGCACCGGTTCGAGCCGCGCGTGCGGGATGTTCTCGTGGTCGGAGAAATTGACCGGATCGGCCTCGAGCGGCAGCACATGCTCGTCGACGAAGGCGCGCGTGCGCTTGCGCAAATCCTCGATCTCGGGCGAAAGGCTGAAGTCCATGGCGCCGCCCCCTTTTTCTCTCCGACCACCGTAGCAAACGCTGACGCTAATCCATATCCTAGCCGTGAGCCGCGACAAGCGCATCGCGGCAGTTTGCCGACCCCGACCCAACGACGAGGCAAGCATGGCCAATTTCACGCCGATCTCGGCCGCCATCGGCGGCGCGCTGATCGGGCTTTCCGCCGTTCTGCTGATGCTGTTCACCGGCCGCATTGCCGGCGTCGCCGGCATCACCGGCGGCCTGTTCAATCCGCGCAGCGACGATCGCGGCTGGCGCCTCGCTTTCGTCGCCGGCCTGATCGCCGCGCCGCTTGCGGCCGCGCTGATCGGCCGCCCGATCGCCATGCCGCAGATGCCGGCCAGTATGATCGTCATCGCCATCGCCGGCCTCCTGGTCGGCTTCGGCACCCGGCTCGGCAACGGCTGCACCTCGGGCCACGGCATTTGCGGCATCGCGCGGCTGTCGCCGCGCTCGATCGCGGCGACGCTCGTCTTCATGGTCGCGGCCATGCTCGTGGTGGCGCTGACGCGCCACGGCATCGGAGGCTGAACCATGCCGATCGTCGCCAGCCTTCTCTGCGGCTTCATCTTCGGCGCGGGCCTCGTCGTCTCCGGCATGGTGCAGACGACGAAGGTGCTTGGCTTCCTCGATGTGCTCGCCATTCCGAGCGGCGGCTGGGATCCGAGCCTGATCGTGGTCATGGCGGCGGGGCTTGCCGTCACCGGCATCGGCTTTGCGCTCATTCGCCCGCACCCGCCGGTGTTCGATGCGCAGAGCCGCTGGCCGAGCGCGACCGCGATCGACGCGCCGCTGCTGACCGGCGCCGCCTTGTTCGGCATCGGCTGGGGTCTGGTCGGCCTCTGCCCCGGGCCGGCGATCGCCGACCTCGCGACCTTGTCGCCCGGCGTCATTGTCTTCGTCGTCGCCATGGCGGTCGGCATGACGGCGCATGATTTGTGGCAAGCCCGGGCGCTCCGCGCCACCGAGCAAAAACTCGCCGGCGCGGCCGCGGCCGACGGTTGAGATCGCCATGCTCGATGCTTCGGCCCCGGCGGCGACGCCCTTCGCGCTCGATGCAGACCAGATCGCGGTGCGCGACATGGCGCGCAGCTTTGCCGACGAGGTGTTCGCGCCGAACGCGTTGGCGTGGGACGAAGCCAGGCACTTTCCGGTCGCCGAGATGCGTCAGGCGGCGGCGCTCGGCATGGGCGGCATCTACATCGCGGAGGACACCGGCGGCTCCGGCCTGTCGCGCCTGACCGCGGCCGTGATCTTCGAGGCGCTCGCGACCGGCTGCCCGACGGTCGCCGCCTACATTTCGATCCACCATCTCGTCGCCTGGATGATCGATGCCCACGGCTCCGAGGCGCAGCGCAAGACGTGGCTGCCGCGGCTCTGCACCATGGAGCTCCTTGGCAGCTATTGCCTGACCGAGCCCGGCGCTGGCTCCGACGCCGCAGCGCTGTCGACGCGCGCCGTGCGCGACGGCGACGCTTACGTCATCAACGGCCAGAAGCAATTCATCTCCGGCGGCGGCTCAGGCGACCTCTATGCGGTGATGGCGCGCACCGGCGGCGACGGCCCGTCCGGCATCTCGACATTGCTGGTGCCGGGCGACGCGCCGGGCCTGTCGTTCGGCAATAACGAGCGCAAGATGGGCTGGAACGCCCAGCCGACGCGTGCGGTGATCTTTCAGAACGTGCGCGTGCCGGCAGGAAATCTGCTCGGCAGGGAAGGCTCAGGTTTCAAGATCGCCATGGGAGGTCTCGACGGCGGCCGGCTCAACATCGCCGCCTGCTCGCTCGGCGGCGCGCAGAAGGCATTCGAGAAGGCGCTCGCCTACATGAAGGAGCGGAAGGCATTCGGCAAACGCCTCGACGAATTGCAGGCGCTGCAATTCCGCGTCGCCGACATGGCGACGGAGCTGCAAGCCTCGCGCGCCCTGCTGTGGCAGGCCGCCGCGGCCTACGACCGCAAGGACGCCAACGCCACGGCGCTGGTCGCCATGGCCAAGCGCTTCGTCACCGACACCTGCTTCGACATCGCCAACCAGGCCCTGCAATTGCACGGCGGCTACGGTTATCTCGCCGAATACGGCATCGAGAAGATCGTGCGCGATCTGCGTGTGCACCAGATCCTCGAAGGCACCAACGAGATCATGCGCCTGATCGTGGCGCGCAGCCTCGTCGGGCGATGAGCGAGCGGGCTCTGCAGGACGCCGACGTCGTCGTTCGCGCCCACGGTGCGCTGCGCCGCATCACGCTCAACCGACCGCAGGCGCTGAACGCGATCACGCTCGATATGGTCGCGACCATGACCGCCTTGATGCGGCAATGGACAAGCGATCCCGCGGTCGGCGCGGTGATGATCGATGGCGCTGGCGGCCGGGCGCTTGCTGCCGGCGGCGATATTCGCGCGATCTACGACGCCGCAAAGGCGGGCGACGATCTGCCCGCGCGATTTTGGAGAAACGAGTACCGTCTTAACGTCCTGATTGCGCGCTATCCGAAGCCGGTCATCGCCATCATGGACGGCGTCGTTATGGGCGGCGGCGTCGGGCTATCGGCCCACGCTTCGCACCGCATCGTTACCGAGCGCTCGTCGGTCGCCATGCCGGAAGTAGCGATCGGATATTTTCCCGATGTCGGCGCCTGCTTCCTGTTGGCGCGCACGCCGGGCTTTACCGGCACATATCTCGCGTTGACCGGCGCGCGCGCGAACGCCGCGGACGCGATCTATTGCGGGCTTGCCGATCTGCACATTCCGGCGGCAAGGCTCGACGAGCTGCCGGCGGCGCTCGCGAGTGCCCGCGGCCCGTTCGACGTGAAGGCGCGGCTCGACAAATTCACGGCGGCGACGGCGGCCGGCGGGCTCGCCGCCGCGCGGCCCTGGATCGATCGTTGCTATGCCGCCGATACCGTCGAAGACATTGTCGCGCGATTGGCCGCCAGCGAAGAAGTCGATGCGCGCACGGCACTCGACACCATGGGCAAGGTGTCGCCGACCTCGCTGAAGATCACGTTGCGCAACCTGCGTTCGGCACTATCATTCGAGCGCGTCGAAGACAGCTTTCAGCAGGACTACCGGATGTCGCTTGCCTGCGTCGCCGCTCACGATTTCATCGAGGGCATCCGCGCCATGATCGTCGAGAAGGACCGCAAACCGGCATGGCAGCCTGATACGCTGGCCGGCGTCACGCCGGACATCGTCGAATGGCACTTCAAGCCGCTCGGCGACCTGGAGCTGAACTTCGACAAATAAGAGGACACGCACATGTCGAGCATCGGATTCATCGGCCTTGGCAATATGGGCGGGCCCATGGCGGCGAACCTGGTCAAGACCGGCGGCCACGTTGTGGGCTTCGACGTCGTTCCGGCATCGCGCGAGGCCTCGGCCAAGGACGGCGTGCAGATCGTCGCCAATGCGCGCGCGGCGGTAGAAGCCGCCGACGTCGTCGTCACCATGCTGCCGGCCGGCGAGCACGTGCTGTCGGTGTGGAACGACATCGCGCCGCACGCCCGCCAAGGCACGCTGTTCATCGATTGCTCGACCATCGACGTGGCGAGCGCGCGCAAGGCCCATGCGCTCGCGGCGGCGCGCGGCATCGCTACGCTGGACGCGCCAGTCTCCGGCGGCGTCGGCGGCGCCAAGGCGGCGACGCTGACCTTCATGGTCGGCGGCTCGGAGCACGCCTTTACCCGCGGCAAGCCGGTGCTGGAGCGCATGGGCAAGCGCATCGTGCATTGCGGCGAGGCCGGCAACGGCCAAGTCGCCAAGATCTGCAACAACATGATCCTCGGCGCCTCGATGATCGCGGTCAGCGAGGCGTTCGTGCTCGGCGAGAAATTGGGTCTATCCCATCAGGCGATGTTCGACGTGGTGTCGGCGTCGTCGGGCCAGTGCTGGTCGCTGACCAACTACAGCCCGGTGCCCGGACTGGTGCCGGCAAGCCCGGCCAATAACGGCTACAAGGCCGGCTTCACCGCGGCGCTGATGCTCAAGGATTTGAAGCTCGCCAAGGCGGCCGCCGATTCGGTCAAGGCCGAAACCGCGATCGGCGCGCACGCCGCGCAAATCTACGAACGCTACGCGCAGGAAAACGACGCCGCGCTCGATTTCTCCGCGATCATCAATCTGGTGCGCGCCCACTCCGGCCGCTGACGCTGCGCCGCGTGCCGGTCAATGGATCGGTCACGCTCTGGGGTGGTGCGTCAGGCGGCGCCGGCGGAAAAAGGCCCCGGGGAATTCGCCCAATTGGCCGCGTTGAACTCAGACGAGCGGGAAAAAGGCCGCGCGTTACGTGTTGCAATAAAGCACCGCCCGCCCGCAATACCTCGCCGTTGTCTCGACTAGAAGCCGGGGCAGCATTAAGTTGCCGTAAGCTCTTGAGAAAATGAGCGGACGATAATACCGCAGCACGACTTTCGAACCTGCCGGCTTCGGCGAGCGTCGAAGGGTAAAGCGACGGTGCCGTTTTGACAGACCGCTTGCGGCGTGGAGTTGTGAACGGCTTGATGTCGGCGTTCGTGCCGGCGGCGTTTGCCGTCTGCTCCGCCGCCACGGCCGGGGCGCAACCGGCAACGACGTTCGGCCAGAATCTCGATCCGCTGTTCCAGGGCATCCTGACGCGGCCGTCGGACTTCAACAACGCGCTGCAATATGCGGCGCTGGCGCCCTCGACCGACATCGAATCCGCCATCAGCACTTACGAACAGCTCCTTTTCTACAATCCGAACCTGGCGAGCGTCCGCTTCGAGCTCGGCGTCTTGTACTACCGGCTCGGCTCGTACGAAATGGCGCGCGGCTATTTCGCCTCGGCGCTGAAGATGAAGGACATGACGCCCGCCTTGCGCGAACGGACCGAGGAGCTGATCGCCGCCATCGACAAGAAATTGCAGCCCGACCAATTCAGCGGCTTCGTGCAAACGGGCTTCCGCTATCAGACCAACACCGCGCTCGGACCCGGCCCCCAGACGGTGCTGGCGTCAGGTGGCGCATTCAACCCCCGCTTCGCCAAGCAGTCCGACTGGAACTGGTTCGGCGCGTTCGGCGTCAGCTACATCCACGATTTCGAGAACCAGCGCGGCGATACGTTCGAAGTAAACGCGGTCGGCTACGACGCCCAGCAGTTCAAACTGCATCAATTCGACATCGGCCTTGTCGAACTGCGCGCCGGCCCGCGGTTCGGCATTCAGAGCGAGTTCATCAACGGCCTGTCGTTCAAGCCCTATGTGATCGCGAGCGGCGGTCAGCTCGCGGACGCGCCGTATTACGGCAGTGCCGGCGGCGGCTTCACCGTGCACGCCAATGCCGGCCAGGTCGCGCTCGATCCTTATGTCGAAGTCGTGCGGCAGACGTTCCGCAACTTGACGCTCTATCCGCTGGCGAGCCGCATGAACGGAACGCTGGAGACCGTGGGCCTGCAGGCCTCCGGCCCGGTCTATTCCTCCTTGAGCTTTCAATCGCGCGCCAGCTTCGCTCATGCCGACGCGAGCTTCACGCCCTACAGCTACGACAGCTGGGCGGCCGACATCTGGCTGCCCTGGAATTTCTCGCCGCTCGGTGACGGCCGCAGCTGGACGCTGATCCCGACCGCCGGCGTCAGCTGGTGGCAGTACAAGGCGCCCGATCCGACCATCGATCCGACGGTAACGCCGAACATTCTCGAATGGCGCGTCGGTCTCGGCCTCGAAGTGCCGATCTGGCGGCTGCTCTACCTAGGCACGCTCGTGCAGTACCGCGCCGATCAATCGAACATCCCGGCGTTCACGATGCGGGACTTCAGCGTCACCGCCGGCCCGACGCTGCGCTTCTAAAGGATCGCCATGAGACACCTGAGCCGCTTCATCGTTCCGCTGATCGGCGCCGCGCTCGCCGCCGCGCCCGCCTCCGCGCAACAGGTCGGCACCGCGACCGCCGTCAATCCGCAGTCCGAGAGCACGCCGCCAGGCGGCTCGACCGCGCCGCTCGTCGTCGGCGCGCATATCGTCCACAAGGAGCAGATCCACACCACGCCGTCGGGAACGGTGCAGCTCTTGTTCACCGACAAGTCGAGCATGAGCATCGGGCCAAACGCCAGCATCGTGATCGACGAGTACGTCTACGATCCGAACGCGCAAAGCGGCCACATGGCGGTGTCGCTGACCAAAGGCGCGCTGCGCTTTGTCGGCGGCCAATTGAGCCATGTCGGCGAGGCTGTGATCACGACGTCGGCGGCGACCATCGGCATCCGCGGCGGCACCACCACCGTGATCGTGGAGCCCAACGGCGTTAAGGTCATCAATCACTTCGGCATCATCAAGATCACCAATGGCACCGGCACGTTCCTGCTCACGCGCTCCGAATTCGGTGCCCTGATCAAAAGCTGGAATACGGCGATCTTAGATCTCGGCCGGATACCTCCCAACGAGGTCGCCTATTATCAGGCCTTCGCCATGAGCCACCCCGGCGAGAACGGCGGCGTGCTCGGTTTCCACAGCGCTCAAATCAGCCATTGCGGAACGGGCCAGGTGCAAGATCCATTGCACGGCACGAACTGCGCGCAAACATTCTGGTCGCCGACCGACAATGCCGCATACGACGCGTCTCAGATCCTCGGCAACGCGACGAACTTCGGCTCCAGCCCGATTCCGCCACCACCGCCACCACCGCCGCCGCCCAGGAACCCCAACCGCTGAGGCGGCGACGGACCAGCTGGCCTTTCACCAGCTGGCCCAGATCAACGTGACGCCGGAGAACAACAGCAACACCATGACGGCGCGCTGATAGCCCCGGTCGGCGAGCCGCCTATAGATAAAGGCGCCGAGCCACGCGCCGGCGATGGTGGCCGGCAGCACGATGACGGTCGCCAGCGCGACTTGCCGGGTCAGCAACCCCGAAACCGCGTGCGATAGCAGGGCGAACGCCAGGATCGCGGTGTTGAAGAACTGCAGCACGCTGCGGCGCTGCTCCTTGCTCCAGCCGCGCACATCGGTCCAGATCACCGGAAACACGCCGGACATCCCGGTCAAGCCGCCGACGACGCCGCCGCCGAAGCCGACAGTGCCGTCGGCGATCCTGCCGCCCCACGCGCTCTCGATGTGGCGCTTGCGCATGAGCACGTAGGCCGGATAGGCGATCAGAAAAAATCCGATACCGAGCTTGAACAATCGCGGCTCGATGTGCGGCAACAGCCAGGTTCCAAGCGGCACGCCGACGAGGCCGGGAACGACGAAGAACAAGACGCGCCTCCAATCGATCGCGCGCCAGACCAGGTGCAGCGTCTGCAACTGCGACACGATCGAACAGATGATGGCGAGCGATGCCGCAACCGTCGGCGGAATGGCGAGCATCCAGATGCCGAGCGCGGTAATCGCGGTGCCGAAACCGGTCAGCCCGTTGACGATGCCGCCAATGAGCGCCCCGGCGATCAGGAGGGCGACCTGTTCCACTCCCATTAAACCGCGCTCGCCATGCCCATGCCCGCCGGGACCATAGCAGATTGCCCGCGCGCTATGGCGCGGCGCATCAGACCCGACACGCGATTATTTCGCTCGCGGACCGCTAGCGACGACGCCGCTTTGACGTTTTGGATGAATCGTCCCAGTCCCACCGGGTCGCAAACCCGATCAGTATTCCGACGCCGACCGCGACCGCCATTGTCAGGAGCGGCTGCTGCTTGGCCCGGTCGGAGAGGCGATCGAGGGCGTCACTGCCGGCCCGCGCGCCAGCCTGGGCCGCTTCGCTGCCGAAGCTCGCGGCTTCGTCGCGTGCCGCCCGCTGGCCGCGGCGGAAGCGGTCGGTGAGATCGTTGACGATCGGGCCGATCGCATCGGCGATCTGGCCTGCCGCGGTGGACACGCCCGAAGACGCGCGCCGTCCGGCGATCTTGCCGATGGCGCCCAGCTCTTCCTCGATCGCGCGCAGGTGGTCGACGATGGCCGATACGCGCGGATCGAATTCGCTCGATCGGGGCTGAAACATCTGTCGGTCCTCCGCGGTCGGAAACGAATTTGGTTTTCCGAATCGACAACACGGGGATGCGGCAAACGTTCCTCCCATCGAACTTTCCGGCACGCTCCGCGTTGTCTGGCGACCCCCGTTTCCACCGGAGTATTGCCATGCCAGAGAGCCGCACCGCCAATCCGGACTTCAACCGCGCCTTCGGCGACGCCAAGAAGCATGCCGCCAATGTGGCCGGCGAAGTGCAGGATGCCGCCGAGGACCTCTACGGTCAGGCGCGCGACAGCGCCGCCCAGGTCGCCGATGCCACGAACACGGCGGCGCGAAAGACCGCCGGCTCCTTCGAGCGGGCGCTGCGCAATACCATCGAGACCCAGCCCTATACGGCGGTGGTCGTCGCGCTCGGGCTCGGCTGGCTGTTCGGCCGCATGCACCGGCCGCTGTGACAGGGATCAGGTATCAGTAGTCAGTAGTCAGTAGAACCTATCTCAAAATCGTCTGAAGAGGATGATGAGGCAGGCGAGTTGCACAAAGCCAAGGAAGTTCTTCGGATAAAACTCCCAGCGCACGAGAAGGCGACGCTGCCATTGAATCCAGGCGAAGA
>Ga0335081_10000346_pt1 | contig 85337 bp, 81 predicted proteins | sample Lox_Sample_35_FD_206713 | JGI IMG/M metagenome (GOLD analysis project Ga0335081, IMG submission 206713) | Soil microbial communities from Loxahatchee National Wildlife Refuge, Florida, United States - Lox_Sample_3.5 | ecosystem: Environmental > Terrestrial > Soil > Wetlands | place: USA... | reverse complement strand
CGCTTATCGGTGCTGGAACCGGACAGTCCCAGATCTTCGTCGATGATCACGACTTGCTCCTTGGCCCAACCCAGTTGGCAAGCTCGATCGGCCAAGGCATACTGGCGGGCAGTGGATTCGCGGTTATGCTCGACCTGGCCTGGTGTGGACTGGCGAATGTAGACGATGGCGGCTCGCTGGGTATGGGAAGGTTTGATCTTGGAGGGATCAGTCATTGGTCTGCTCCTGGTGCCTGTTCTCGGTCGCTTTGGCAAGGAGGCGCGCCAGAGTCTCGATGACGATGCGTTTTTGCTCGTCGTCGAACTGGTCCCACAGGTGCGTCTCCGGAATCGGCATGTCGTTGAAGTTCAGATTCAGTTGCGGCATGGCCCTCCTGGCTTGCCCCAGATCTTACTGGCAAGTCGGAGGGGCGGCGCAGGAGAGCATCAGTGAGGCCACGGAGACGCAGAAGGTCATCCAGCGAGCCGACAAGCTGAGAATCCTGCAGTGCGCTAGAAGGATTCTCAAAGTCCGTCCAGTCAGCGGGAATAAGCGACTTACTTCCGTCGGGCAGAATGAGAACGAACTGCAAACCGCCGGGCATGCGCGCTTGCCGGAGTACCTCCAGCGAGTGTCCTTCGAACGGATGATGCGGACGAGTGATCGTTACACGTTCCGGGAAGGCCTGATGGTGGGTAGTGTGTGGCGGTTTCCTTCGATAATCTCGACATCGGATGGATGCTCAAGTTCGTTCAGCATCGCGTAGCTGATCCCCGAATCCTGCGGCTGATCCAGAAATGGTTGAAGGCTGGAGTGATGGAGGAAGGGAAGTGGTCGGAGACGGAGAAGGGTACTCCGCAAGGGTCGGTGATTTCGCCGCTGCTTGCCAATATCTTTCTGCATTACGTTTTCGATCTCTGGGTGGATGTCTGGCGCAAGAAATGCGCACAGGGGGACGTGGTCGTCGTCCGTTTTGCCGACGATATCGTTCTCGGCTTTCAGCACCAGATGGAAGCGGACCGTTTTCTGGGGGATCTCCGGGAGCGGCTGAAGAAGTTTGGACTGGAACTTCATCCAGAGAAAACGCGCCGGATTGAGTTCGGGCGGTTCGCCGGACCAAACCGGGAACGAAGGGGAGAAGGTAAGCCCGAGACGTTCGACTTTCTGGGGTTCACGCATATCAGCGGGAAGGATCGGAACGGGAACTTTTCCGTAAGGCGTCAAACCATCGGGAAACGCATGCGAGCGAAGCTGCAGGAAATCAAAGAGCAGCTTCGCGCCCGCATGCACGAGCCGGTGGCGCACACGGGCAAGTGGCTCAAGTCGGTCGTGCAGGGATACTTCAACTACCACGCGGTACCGGGAAACATCGACAGCATGTGGATCTTCCGGGTCAGGGTTACTCGGCTGTGGCGAACCAGTTTGAGGCGCCGCGGTCAACGAAACCGCTACAACTGGGCCCGAGTGGATCGCCTCGCTCGCCGCTGGCTTCCCAAGCCGCGGATTCTTCATCCTTGGCCTGAGCGGCGCTTTGTCGCCACTCATCCGAGATAGGAGCCGTATGCGCTAACGAGCGCTCGTACGGATCTGTGCGGGGGGTATCCGGCAACGGGTATCCCTACCGCGACCCGCTGCGGCCAAACGATGCTTCAATTACCGTCGGGGCGGCTGATATATAGTTCTATTGATCGAGCGCGAAAGGGTCTTCGGCTCCTGTCCTCGCGGCATCGGAGGATGAAGTGCTGCTTGGGTCGCCGACCAACGTCATTTTCCACAAGCGCCACCTAGCGTCCACAACTATTTCGGCAGGGGATTTGGCCTGAAATGCAGGGGGTCCCCACAGTTTGAGAGGATAGATTTCGGTAGCACCAATGAGATCGGAGACTGACTGTGCTCGGATGGTATCTAGACGAGATCGTCGTTTTCCTGTTGCGGACGTTGTCCCGGCTCATTCGGGATCGCAACACGAGAACATGGCCGACAGTCGAAGGAGAGGTTCACACTTCGGGTCGTTCTAGCTCTTTTTATCCCACAGCCGAAATCACGTACATGTACTCCGTTAACGACGAGCGACATTTCGGCGTTCACGAGAGAGCCTTCTTTTTTCGTAATTCTGCCGGGGAATACGCGAAGCGGTTTATCCCAAAATGTAAAGTAACCATACGCTACAGCGCGGATGATCCCGAGAAGTCGTTTGTGTCAGTGCATGATCAGGTTGCACCTCCGGTTTGGGCAACCCACTATCGTGAGAAATGATTGCACCCGGGTTGATGGAAGTTCCAGCTCGAAACGTCCCTTAAGCCCGATGTCTCACAACCGGTAGGTTTTTGCAATGCGACAACCTTCCCCTGATTATGTTTGGGAGGAAACACCACGCACGATATTTTGTCCGCCGGGGAGTAGCATGGTCGAATGGCAGCTAACGCGATCAAGCGGGTTTGTTTTTCCCTTGCGGCTCTTGCCGGGTGTTTGGGGCACCAATGTGAGGGCGGTCTGCTTCACCAAAGATGGTGTATCTGTAGATCCTTCCAAAGGTCCCGTCATCCCATGGGCAACTGAGTTTCGCCACGCATCAGTGATCTTGATAGGGACAGTTGTTTCCGAAAAGAATATTCCTGATCCCAAAGAACCGGACTTTTGGTCTGGCACGCTTCACAAGCTGACCGTGGAGTCGCTCCTGAAGGGGAAAACGGGACCCTCGATTCAAGTGTTCAGTCCGAACGATTCAGGACGTCTGCCCCTCGCCAACGGAATCCGTTACCTTCTTTTTCTCCATTACGAAGGCGGGCACCTGACAACAAATGCCTGCGGCAACTCTGCGAAGCTTGTCTATCCATAACCGGTTCCAAAGCTCGCCGCTTTGTTTCAGAATGCGACGTTGTTGTTTTCAAGTACCAATTGATGATTCACATTGGCACGTGGTAGCCGATCTCGAAACAAGTGCCGGCTCAGCCCGAGAAACGGCGTTTCCGAAAAGTGGCAGTGCGAGCGAGGCCGCCCGAAGAGCGGCCCCGCTGCACCGCTCACGAGGTCGGATCGTCGCTCTCGTTTGGCTCTTCCTGCCGAATAGCGCGATCGAGCTTGAGAATCGAGCCGATGCGGCACTCGACGATTTTCTGGGTCACACCGCTCTTGTCATACTCGCGGCTGCGCAGTTCGCCTTCGACATGCACGTGAGCGCCTTTCTTCAGGGTTGCTGCAAAACCGGCGATCTTGCCGTTGCCCACGCAGCGGTGCCATTCGGTTCTGGATTCCCACGCGCCGTCTGCGTTCTTCCAAGAGGTCTTCGTTGCAACCGAGAAAGTAGTGTAAGTCGATCCCTTGCTGTTCGTCTTTTCCTCGGCGTTGGCTCCGACGAACCCGATGAGAGTGAGTCTGTTAAGTGTCATTGCTGTTCTCCTGTTTCTGCCCGTGTGTCTTGGGGCACTTTGAGCAAGGGCCCTCGCTCCTCAGGCCAGGGGCTGCTTTTCTGGAGGGACCAGCATGGGGGAGCCAGAACCCGAAGGGCGCCATCGGCGAAGCAGAAGCCCCGCAGTCCGCCAGGCGCGGGTACAGGCCCGAAGCAGTGCCTAAGACCAAAGGACAATACTGGAAACGCAAGACACCGGACGGACCCACCGATCGGAACCGGGCGACGGCGGGTCAGGGCGAACAGCTGGATCGTGGATCGGTAGAGGCTGCCAGGAACTCCGAAAGTGGAGAGGCGCGGCAATGGCATCGCTTGATGACAGGCGACGGGTATTTTCCGCCGCTAATCCTGAAGAAGGGTGGAAACCGTATAGAGCAGCCGCGGCGGCGTACGATCAGGCGTGACCCCGACAAACTGCGTATGATTCGATAGCGAGTTTGCGCCGGGCGAGACGAACGGCTTCGGCGACGACCGCCCAAGATCGGAACTGCGGCACCGGTATCGTCGCGAGCACCAACTGAACGCTCGGATATACACCTGTCTGATGCAGTTCCGCGACGACTCGGAAAACCTCTTCGACGAAGGCCTGCCTTTTCGACTGGTGGACTTTGCCTTTGTAGTCCTTGTAGCGTGCCCGAAGAGCAGCCCAGAGATCCGGGAAGTCTTCGCGGATCTGAGTCTTGTGTCCAGCAACCCTTCTCGCGATTTCGGAGCATGACGGAGGAGGTGATTCCGTCAGCGCGGCAGTGAGTCCCTGGCGAAAATGCTCGCTGACTCGATGACCACGCTTCATGCGTGTAGCACGCCGGCAAGATCGCAACTCCGCAGTTAATTCCGGAAAACGCGAAGTAACCGGCCTCACGTCCGCGAATCCCAGCCGTCGCGCCACTTCCGCCACGGTGGGAACGGGTTGTTCCCTGAAAGCCGCTTGCACCGCATTCTCGACCACGACTCGTACGGTGGACTCGCTCGAAGAGTTCCCTCGCCGCTTCCTAAAGGGCGCGTTCTTGGTGACGATGGCCGCGCGAAGGTCGTGGAAATCTTTATAGAGGCGCCTCTTGCTGCTCAATCCAACGGATGCGGCCAGTGCGCGCAGGTCCGTAAAACCGGGCTTGCTCAGTTCTTCGATGAGTGCTTTTTCGATGCGATCTCTGGGCACCGGGACCACAGGGGATCGGGATCGAGGTACCTTCAACCCGGCCTTTCTTCTGCCTGCAATCTCACCGCAAAGCCCCGGGAACCGATTCTGGAGTGATGCCGCGCATCTATACCCCAACTCGTTCGAGATCTCCAGTACAGATGGCGGAACGCCGGCCTGAAGCGCCGTTTGGAGAGCCTCCTCGACAATATTCGCCGCGACGCGAGGCTGCGTCTGGGAAACACGCTTCTGATCCGGGTTGTTGCCGTGGTTGATTCGTTCGGTGAACAGGCCAACCACGGATACCTTCTGGCTGCGAGAGAACTCAATAAGCGAATCCAGGCGTGGGATACTCGCGTGCCGAATCCAACGCCGGATGTGATGCTTCTGGGAATCTGAACGAAACCGGAGGATACGGCCCGCGCACCAGGCGTACCTGCGAAGATTCTGGCGGAAGACTTCAAGCTCAAAGCCTGTGGGGACGGATGAGCTCGTAGCCAACAACTCGCCAACTGTCTCCGCGACCCAGATCTGTTGGCTCATGTCAGCGGCCACGATGTCTTTCGCCTCACGCCCTAACCAGGATTGGCACCGAGAACAGTGGCCCGGACGACCTCTTGAAGAAAACACATACTGCGTTCGCCCACAGAAATGACAGACCGTGTCGAGCGCTAGCGGGTGTTCGGGACACACCGTAACGATCTGGAATGTCCACCACAGAGGTTCGTATACCGGTTGTGCCGAGGATCGCCAGCCTTCATAACACTAAGAACACCACGCGCGGCATGGGCGCAAGAGATGTACGCACGAGATCGCATTGGCCCACGGCAGGGCTGTCAAAACATCAAGCCGCTGGACGCAAGTCAGTTGTTCGAGTAGACAGACCCAGAGTCGTGTACGTTCTTCAGGGCCGTTGAGCGAATGGGCGTTGAGATAGAAAGAATACCTGGGCCGCCTGGTGGGCGCTTGTCCCGCTTGTGGCCCTTTGGTGTATGGGATTCGGGGAAGCAACTCGCGGTTGACCAGAGTGCCCGTTTCTACAGCGTGCGCTGCCGCCACGTCCGGATTACGGCGGTTCGGAAACTGGCGGTTGAGGCGGCGGACAATGGGCTGCTGGTGCCGGAACTGGCCAGCGTTCCCCTCACCGGTATTCGGCTTGATCCGAAGCTGGACGTGGGCGTCTGAAGGTGAATGCCAGGAGCACCGCACGAAATCGTCCGCGCAGCGCGAGCATAGTCGGCGGCGAGCCGGTGTTCAAGGGCACGCAAGTGACGTTGAGGACGGTGCTTGCCAGCCTTGCTGAACGGGCGATGACGGCCGAGATTCTCGCCGAGTTTCCCACATTGTCAGAAGAGGACGTGCGGGCCGCCATTGCGTTTGCCGCGACATCGGCGCAGGAAGATCTTCCCTTAGCCGAGTCGCCGATCAACCGGTGAAGATCAAGCTCGACGAGAATCTGCCCGAGCGTCTGGTCCTCGAGCTCACCGCACTCGGGCATGACGTCGATACTATGCGCGCGGAGCACCTGACAGGACGGCCCGATAACGAAATCTGGCAAGCGGCACAATCGGCACATCGCTTTCTGATCACCCAAGATCTGGACTTCTCCGACGTGCGCAGATACGCGCCCGGGACGCATGGAGGGTTGTTACTGGTGCGGCTCGCGCCGCCCGGTCGAGATGCCCTTGTCGCTCGACTGGTCTTACTGTTCGCGACGGAGTCTGTCGATCAGTGGAAGGGATGCCTGGTCGTAGCGACCGATCATAAGGTGCGCTTAAGCGCCCGGTCTGAAACGCCGCTCTCTTACTGCCAAGCCTCGGATCGAGGACTCGTCGATAACTGCGGACGAATTTGATTGCCGCTCTCCGCGGATTGCCTTCGGCGGCTCAAAAGCCAGTCTAAGTTAATGAGTTTTTGGGTCGCCATGGACGGGATTGAACCGCTGAAGCCAGCAGGCTCGCTCGCATCTGAACACGAAGCGCTTCGAGGGCTGAACCTACGAATGATTAGCTGGGTTTCTGGTGTTTGCCGGAAGTGGCGGGCTATGCTACAAACGGAGGCATGGACAAGACCATCCGCAAATACACCAGTTTCGACGAGATGAAGGCGGATGAGTACCGATACTGGCAGAGCCGGCCCGTACATGAACGGCTCACGGCTGTTACGGAGCTTACGCAAGAAGGTTACAGGCTGAAGGGTATGGGTCCGGATGCATTCAGACTTCGAAGAACTCTTGTCTATTTTGAACGCGCACCGCGTTAAGTATCTGGTTGTGGGAGCGTATGCGGTTGCCTATACGCGCAGCCACGGGCGACCAAAGACCTGGACATTCTGGTGGAACCGGACGCGCAAAACGCCAAGGGCGTCTTTGCGGCGCTGGCTGCGTTTGGAGCGCCGCTTGAGGGTTTGACCTCCGCCGATTTTGCGGAGCCCGGCCCGTTCTTTCGTATCGGGCGTGAGCCGGTCGGCGTGGATATTTTGACCACGATTCCCGGCATTCAGTTTGATCAGGCATGGCAACGCCGGGTCGAGGAGGTTGTGAATGAGATGAGCAATTTGCGGGCGTGCTTTATTTCACGGGAAGATTTAATCGCTTCCAAGCTCGCTGGGGGGCGGCCGCGTGATCTGGCCGATGTTGACGAAATTCGGAAGGCGGAAGAGAGCCAACAGCCGAAAGCTTCCCCCAAAAACCCCAGAGCCGAGCGATCCTAGCCGGTTGAGCGGATAGCTTTTCATCCACCAGGAATGGAGCGGATCTTAGCGCATTGGCGGAACACTCAAGCGAAACGGAGTGCCCATCCCATATGGCAAAGCGAACGGAAGTTGTGTACATCGATGAAGGCAAGCAGCGCATGGCCCGAACCGACGAAGAATCTCACCGCATCATCTTTAGCATCGGTGGGCAGCGGTACGCGATTGATTGGCTCAGCTGCATCAGCCAGCTACCGCCGTCGCCAGTTGCGGGAGATCGTCCCGGCGAATGTATCGCCCCTGAAGGCCCGATGACCGCGCTGATCACAGAGCAGTTGGAGGAAGATCATCGAAAACCCTCTAATTCGTTTGGATCCCCCTCGTCGTCAATTTCACGGAGCTCCACTCTCTCTTGAGCGCGCTCGACACTCCACGGATGGTTTACGTGGTACTTCCGGCCTGTCAGATTTGTGTTACCTTGTTGACATGGGCATGAGAGGTATCACGATCAAACTCCCCGACGCTGTCGCACGACAACTCAGGAACCAGGCGCGCCAGAGTGGACGCAGCGTCGCAGCGCTCATTCGCGAACGAATCGAGGCTCCGCTTCGTGATGGCGCGTCGGTCTACGCGGTTAGTGCGGACCTCGCCGGGAGTCTGGCCGGCCGCCGATTGTCGGCGACGAACGCCCGCGCCAGGTTCCGTCGCTCGTGATCACGATCTGTGACACGGGTCCCCTCCTTGCCTACCTCAATCGCAACGATTCGCATCACGAGTGGGCTGTTGCGCAGATGAAACAAGTGCGGGCTCCGATGCTCGTCTGCGAAGCGGTACTCACTGAAGTTGTTTACTTTTTGCGGGAAGACGGCCTGACGGTCGAGCCTTTGTTTCAATTGCTCGAGCGCGAAGCAATTCAGCTGGCCCTCGATCTGTCAGCCCATTGGGCCCGCGTACGAAGCTTGATGTCGCGGTATCGCCAAATGGACCTGGCCGATGCATCAGTCGTCGTAATGACCGAGTTGCATGCCCGATCCCGAGTGCTAACCATAGATCGTAGGGACTTCAGTGTGTATCGTCGAAATGATCGTCAAGTGATCGATTTCGTTTCACCCGAAAAGCGCAGAGTGCGGTGACTCTGCCGATCTGCCCAACGTCACGAAAGACCGGGCTGTCCGACCGAAAGCCGCTTGTCTCTTAAAGGAGTGGATGAGTTTGGTGGGCAGTAGGGCTGAAGCATGGGTCTTGGCCTCAGAGAACCCGGAGACGCCCATGTGGAGGGATAACGTGTGGTACCGCGGCATGAAGCCCAGGCTGGGGCCGATCGGTCTCGGCAGGGACGCGCCACCGGATTCGCTCCCCCGAGGCGCCTTACGCCTTGCGGTCAAGGCTGCGAGCTCGCGAGCACCCGAAGGGCTTGACCTTGACGGCGAGCACTGGCGCTTACGCTGTTGTCTGGGTTGCAGAGGTGGTGTACTCCCATGCAACCCTGCCACGCGGCCGAGCGGCGAGGTGCAGGAGACGCAATCTCCTGCTGGGGTCGCAGGGGCAACGCACTGGGCAACGCACCCCGAATCTGCTTGGCGGCGATGCCGTAGGTGTCACTTTCCTCGCGGCTTCATCGGGACTATTCTTCCTTCGAGGCGGACGGCCGCTGGTCCCGGCAGTATGAATTTGATCCTTCCCGGAACGCGAGTCGCCGGCCGCAAGGGCACCTTGGGCATCGCAGACGCAGACGTGGTTGAGGTTGGTTTGCCATCATCTTTTTGAAAGGTCCGTGGCAGCCTGCCCGGAAGGATGGGGCGCGTCGGGCTTGCCAGGAATTCGGCGGCTCGTTCGGCTTCTTCGATGTGAGTTTCTATTTCTGGCGTCTGCCAACCGATTGCGTCCACCGTAGCTTGCAACTCCTTTGTCGCCGCATGCCGGCGCGGACCCAAGTTCAAGCTCAGACGGTCAGCCAAGGAGATGGCGCCATAAATCGCGACGAACTCCTCTTTCAGGTAGGCCAGCGTCTGACTTTTTCTGGGTTGCTCCTCAAACCGGTTCACTAAGAATCCCGTGGCATGGATACACTCGTGCAACACCGTATCGAGCCGATTCTGGTGCGTGTCCTCTCGAAGGAGGTACATGAATATGAGCGGTGGCGTATCTTTCAGTAGAATCGTCGCACCTGTCACCACGTCCTCTGGCCGGTTTGCGAAAATGGCATTCAACTCCACCTGGTTTACCCAGCTCAGATCGCATCTCAGTTGGAAATCGAGTTCGGCCACTCGATCCATCAATCGCAGGAACCCCGGATATGGAAATTCCTGTTGCAAGTCACGAACGTACGGCATCGAGTGTGCCAAAATTTCTGCATACATCTTCTCTTTGGAAGATCGCGGATTGTTCTGGGGATTCATGATGTTGTTTCTCCGAATGCTGGCGCTCCCAAAGGATCGCGGGTCGATTGCAGAATAAGCGGAAAATCCCGGATCGCCGCGAAAGAGAGTCGCGCCCGGTGCCGGGGTTCGATGACAACCATTTTGTCGGCAGTCACTGGCACCTCTTTGATCGCAAGGATGGTCTTCCGGAGGTGTTCCATGCGCGGTTCGGTGTCACAGACCCACACCACGCGGTCCGCCCTGCCTGCCTTGATGGCTTTCAGGTGCCTCGCCAGAATCTCCGGGTACCGCTTGGGTGTCTTCAGCGTCCGTTCGTATTCGATGGCCCAGCGGACACCCGTGCGGTCGCGGGCAACCGCGTCCGGCCGCGGCTGATCGTTCGCGTACGCCGCCTCCTCAATGTCGCAATAATGCCATTCACGCCAACCCTCGTCCACGGCTGCCAGGTGGAGCTTTTGTAGTCCGAGGAAGTGGACCAAGCAGCTTACCGGTACGCGAGAAGGCAGGAAATACCGGTCATTTCGTGGCGCGCCCACTTCGGCTTCGGCCACCGCTTGGCCGTGAGGGGTGATGCCGTAAAGGCGGAATTTCACGCCGTGCAGCTGGACCTCACCGCGCGTGATCAACCTTTCCCGTTCCATGCCGTGCAGTGCGCGGTACGCGGGCTGCACGGCATGAAGACCCATCACGCGGCCGAGAGTCTCGGCCACGCTGTAGACCGTCTGGTTCAAGAAACGGAGCGCGGCATGCTGCTTGGCGAGATGCCGAAGACGCCGGTCTGCCGGCGGTAACAGTAGTCCAGGCATGGCACCCTCAGATTAAGTCGTCCTCTGGCGCCGGCCCGAGACGCACCTCCGGCGTCGGCTCGGGTTGCCCTTCCTGCGAGTGCGGCAGCGCCTCCGGCACGGGGGCACTTTCGCGGTTCACTGCTCGGGCAAGCCCCGGCAGCCCTCCAGCCGTTTTCGGTAAATCCTTGCCCATGGAGGCGGCCGGTTCTTCCAGGGGGAACCGGTACGTAATCGCCGGCGCAGTCCCGATCGGCATGGGCGCAATCTTGATGAGCTGCGCCGGTCCGTTAAGGCCGTAAAGCACCCCCACACACGGAATACCATTGGCGGGGTCGCCCTTGGGAAGCTGCAGCAGCGTGCTTTCCTCAATCAGGTTCCGCTGCGTCTCGCGCCATGATCCAGGATTCTCCAGTGCGGCCCGCCGCATCTGCTCGGTGGCGGCATATGCGTTGATCTTGCCGGAAAAGTCGGAAGCCCAGCGGGCGGTTTCCGGCGAGTTCACCCGGTAGATCAGCTTCAGACCGGTGTTCTCGACAACGGCGCCTCGAACCGCTTTCGGGTCCAGTGTGATGCAATCCTCGAAGTCGGCCAAGGATTGATGAGCCAGCATGATATGGCATTTGCGGTCGCGGACGGTGGACAGCATCGTCAGCACCTGAGGCGATAGCAAGTACTTCAACTCGTCCAGCATCAGGGCTACGTAATGCTGCGTGGAACGGTCACGGTCGGCGATCAGTTGCATGAAGCGGAATAGGAGCATCTTCTGCGCCTGCACCACGCGGACATCCGTCAAGCTGCCCACAACATAGGTGACACCCGGCTGCGCCACATACGCCCGCAAGTCGGGTCCCTGACTGGTCTGGATCGGAACAAGAGTCGATAGCAGCCCAAGGTCTACTAGAAAACCGCGGCCATCCACTTCGTCCTTCCGCTTGGCATATCGGGCTTTGTGAATAAGCGACTGCCACTCCTGGATGATCGCCGGTATCGAGAACGGTCCGGGCGTTACGGTCGCGATCCGGCGAGCTACTTCACGCTCGGTAATCTTGTGATAGTCGCCGTCAGTGCCACGTTTAAACAGGTCGAACCCGGCTACCAACATCTCAAAGCGCTCATCCAGGGTGGCACCCTGGAACGGGTTCACTTGGGGCGGCCGATCCGGATTCAGATCAATGAGAGTGAACGGGACACCCGCTTCTTGAGCGGCTCGCGCCAGCACGCCTGGCATGATCGAGTCATCTTTGGGATCGAAAACGATGACGGATTCGCCGGCGCGTGCACACTGGGGCAGGATGACGCCGGCAGCGACGCCCTTGCCGGTGCCGGTCATGCCGAGCAGTTCCTTGTGGGTGGTGCGGAGAGTCGGCCATGGGATGTAAACCGGCTTGCGTCGGCTGTTCAGGCCAAGGAAGCAGCCACGCTTAAGATCGATGTACTGGGAAGGCTCGAAGGTCTTACCGGGTTCGAGGGCTTTGGCAACCTCTCGAACGTCAGTGGTACCATCGCCAGGACGGGGGGGTTTCAGGATACGCCGCAGGAGCCACACGATCGGCGCAGCCACGAATCCGAGATCGAGAAAAAGCACGCCGAGACCAAGGCAATTGAGAGCAAACCACGAATCATGATCGAAAGCGAAGCTGAAGAAGCAGAGTCCTAACCCGACCAGGAAGCAGATTCCGAGGCCGCGAATGGCGTATTTATGAAACATATTTTCTCCTGAGGGGGAATGTCTGGCGAAGGCCAGGTGGTCATAGAGCAAAGCGATGATAACGGCGGTCGCTGCACAGAGGCCGACACCCGAAAACCACGCGGCGGAATCGAAATCGAGGGCGTAGATCCTTTTGGTCTCATGCCACCACTGGGAGGTCGGCAGGTCCGAACGGACCCACATTTCCAGGACAGCGGCGTGCCATTGGAAGGCGGTGGTGACGTAACGGTAGCCGAGGTAGTGGGGACTGTCTAGGGTCCATCGATAGGCCATGGCCAAATAGGCGACAGCGAAGGAACCGACCTGAACGACAAGACAGCGGGCGAACTGGGTACAGGGACCTGGGATCTCAGTTTCCACGGGTGGGAGCATCCTCTCGCAGTAGGTTGGCCTGCCAAGGATTGGCGAGAACCAATTCTCCTTATCGGCTGCGCAAACTGGAATCGTGTGTCAAGCACCAGGAAATTTGATCGCAGCCACCAATTCACCAACGATCGCGCAAGTCACCGGAAAGTCTCCACACCCGGCAATCACGGACCACGCCACCAAGCTTCGCGGCCGGGCGTTCCCCGGCGGCGCCAAGCGCGGGCCGAGGAAAACCGGAGCGCATTCCAGCGCAGGATTTCCGCTGGAGGGCCGTCCAGGCCCGGAAGGGCAAGGCCGAAGCGCCCTAGCGCGTAGGCTGCGCAGCCGCCCCCAGGCGGCGGAGGCAAACCCGGAGTGAGGAGCGCCCCAGCGCGACGAGTGGAGGGTGCGCAGCCTGAGAGCCCCAGCGAACAGGCGAAGGCACCCCGTCAAAGCGCTCCCTAGAGCGCGGCGACAAAACCAAAAAAAGCCGGCGTCCAGCCGGCCCGGAGGGGCGAGGCCAATTTGCGAGCCTTTTTTTGGTTTTGTCGCCGCGCGACAGCGCGAAGACGGGGTGCGGGTGAATGCCGCGATGGAGCGCGCGTCCAGCGCGCGTAAGCCGGCAGAGGGCGAAGCCCTCCGTGAGCCGGGCGCTCCCCGGCGAACGGGGTGAATGCATGGGAGTTGCGGCGTTCAGCCGCAACGGGAGTGCAGAGGGCGTCGGCCCTCCTGGTGCGGCGGCGCTCCCGCCGCACCAGGTGTGTTCGCCGCGCGCCGCCGATCGGTACACCGGATCGGTACACGCCGTTTCCGAGCGATGTACCGAGAGGTGTACCGATAAGGCCGCTATGAGCGGTGGGGGATCGGCGCGCGGGCAGCATCGCGCGTGCATTGCTAACTGGCAATGTCAGTGCCAGGCTGCAGCTTGCCGGTCGGCACAACAACCGGCTTGCCAGTAGGCATGCCGGATGACTTGGCTTTTGCCGGCAACGCGGCTGACGCCTGGTGCTCTTTCCACTTCTGAAACTCAGCGTCTTTGTCGAATACGTAGGCCAACGCTTGCTGAACGATTTCGTTCGTGCCGGCGTTGGTGTAATCGGCATAGCGCTTCAAATCGTCGAGGACATTGCTGGCGATCTTGACGGTGAGTCCGCACTTTTCGACCTTTTGGGTCAGTTTGAGGATTGGCATACTTTGCCTTATCGGACACAGGGGGATGAAATTGAGAGGTCGGGAGATTTCGCTGCGCGGACTACTGTCGGGTTCGGAGGATTAGATTTCGGAGCTCATCACGACAATCGACTCACAGCTGGTAGGAGTGAATTCCATTGTTCGGGACTCGCACCAGTACGAATCGATTGAAGTCCTTCAATTGCTGCTGGCATTCCAGATTCCGGAGAGCACTCGTTCAGAAGCACTGCGCCCCAGGTCTGACCCGATTGAGCTCCTCACCGATCGCAAGAACTGCGTTGTGCAAAGGTCGAGGCGGCGATTTGGTAGACCAAACTGCTTCGGCCTGCTGCGTCAGGCCTTGAGCCCACATGTACTCCGCCTATTTTCTACTGCCTTTTGTGAGCGAAGGTTCTGTGGTCCGACCAGAAGGATTACACTATTTACGAATCGGAAGGCATGCCGGAGCATCAGTTGCTTCATTTCGCCGTTGTACATGCCTCCCCATTAGTTTCGAGCCCAAAAAAGTCCAACCAATTTCGATTTCGCTTTTGCCCTCACTGTACCCATAGAATCGGGACGACCCGATGACCTTTCCGTCGCGGGCATCGATGACGATCAAGGCACCACCGGATGCCAGTGAATCTTAAAAGAATATCCGAAAGATCGCTGCTTTATAACGGTCTCTGACCGGATGTTGTTCCCAAATGAGCGGATCCGCAGCTACTGCATAAAGGTCGTGAAAATCGATAGCGCGAAGTGACCTGAGTTCCAGGACTCGGCCTTTCAGAATCGGTTGCAGATCAAAGGCCATTCTTGATCCTGCCCTCAAACGCTCGAGGCATGACTCTTGCGCCTGATTGGGAAACACTTGGAGTTAGCGACAGAAGGCGACTCCGCGTTTGATGGCGTGACACGTGAGCTTTTCGGCTTTCCCGTACGCGCGGTTGGAAAAACTGTCGGAGTTGGTGCCACAGCCAACAATAACGATAGCGTCTTTGATGGGCCCATCCTGTCTACTGGAATTACCAAAGTTTTTCGGGAAGCCAGAACCTGTGAGCATAGATATTGGCCGCGAACCCAGCCGCCCAAAGCACTCCACGCCAATCTGTCCTCGTCAGCTGAACAGCGGCCTGTAGACGGTTCATATCTCCTCGGCTCAGCTTCAGGACCGCAAAATGGACGCGCTCCATCTCGTTTTCGTTTGCGTCCTGAAGCAGTGTCAGGCTGATTCCGCATTCGTGGAGCAGCACACTTCGGACTGCTTCCTGCAAGGCTGGGCCGAAGAGCAGTTGTATACGCCTCTCTGTCTCAAAGCTAAGAGATTGGTACACCAGTCAACGCAATTATCTCTCAGTTGCCCACGTTATGGTAAGGATTCCGCTGGGACCAGGAGTGGCGGCAAGCAAACCATCTCGGACCGGCTTCTTGACCCCCCGCAGATTGAAGATTCGCTGAATGGCGAGTGTGATACCTGGCATGTGCGCGGACTGCAACGGTGAAACAGACTCACAACTGCTCCCAGATCGTCTCCCAAGTCAGAAGGCCTTCAGCGGGGAACTGGACCTGTCCCGATTTTTGAGACAACCGGTTAAGACTCAAAGTCCATCGAATGGAGAATTGAGTCATGGGATTGTCTCGTAGGCAGTTCACCAAGGAGTTCAAACTGGCCGCTGTACGGCGGCTGGAACAAGGAGTTTCGATAGCCGAAGTGGCGCGGGCGCTGGAGCTTAACGCCAACGTACTGCACCGCTGGCGGCGGGAGTTCCGGCAGGGTCCCGGCAACGTGTTTCCAGGCAACGGGAAGCAGCGTTGGTCGGAAGGACGGATCGCCGAGTTGGAGCGAAAGGTGGGCCAACAGACTCTGGAGATTGATTTTTTGAAAGGGTGCTTGCAGCGCATCGAGGAGCAGCGGATGCTGCAGGCACTGACTGGAGGTCCGCGGTCTACCGGGAAATCGAAGAGGAAGTGAAATCGAACCGGGGCCTGACGGTAGGACGTATGGTGGAGCTGGGCGGCGTGAGCCGCGCCAGCTTCTACCGGTTCGATGAGGTGGAGTCCAGCCGAGGCGACCGGGACATGGACCTACGCGACGCCATCCAACCGGTCGCCCTGAAGTGGCCCAGTTACGGCCGGCCCCGGATCACAGCCGAACTGAAACGGCAGGGGTGGAAGGTGGGGCCGAATCGCGTGAGGCGGATCATGCGCGAGGATACCCTGCCACGGTCGCTGGCGAAAGCGCGACGTGATGGCCAAGGCGCTCCAACCTCCTTACGAGATACCGGCGCAGGCTGTCCGGATTCACGCGTTCAAAGTAATCCCCGCCTGCCTCTTGGTAGTCCTGGTTCCGGCTCAGCATATGGTAGGCGGCCACGAGAATGCTGTGACCCAGCGCAACGATGGCGCGCTGTTTTCCCTTTTTAGAGGCCAAGCGTCGATACAGCGCTCCGAGGTACGTGTTCTTGGTGTGCGAGGCTGCCCAGGCCGCTTGACACAGCACTCGCCGCAGCCATACGTTGCCTTTGCGGGTTTTGCCACTGTAATGCTTGCCCGCACTTTCATTATTTCCGGGGCACAGACCCGCCCACGAAGCGAGATGGCCGGCGGAGGGAAATTGCGTCATGTTGTCGCCGATCTCCGCCAGTAGGCTGCTGGCTGTGATCTCGTCGACACCAGGAATGGTCATTAGGCGAGCGATCTTCTCCGCAAAAGGCCGACTCCGCTGCTCGATCTGCTGACCGAATTCGGCAATTGTGGTGTCCAGGAAATGCAACTGATCGAGAAGCTCTTTCACCTGAAAACGATGGCGCTCTTCAAAGCGACCGCGCAGCGCCAGTCGCAGTTCCGGTATTTTGTTGCGCAGTTTCGCTCGAGCCATACCCGCCAACTTCTCCGGGTCCACCTCCCCGTCGGCCATGGCTTGTAGCATAGCCCGGCCAGATTGTCCGAGGACATGGCTGGCCACCGAAGCAAGTTTGATGTTGGCGTCCTCCAACACCTTCTCGATACGGTTGGAAACCGTGGCCCGCTGTTGCACCAGGATCGCCCGATTGCGGTTAAGATCTCGCAATTCCTGTATGGGCGGCGGCGGGACGAAACTGCCTCGCAGCAAGCCATGCTGCAACAACTCCGCAATCCATTCACAATCCTTCAGGTCGGTTTTGCGTCCGGGTACAGCTTTAATGTGCTGTGCATTCACCAGGAGCATCTCCACACGGCCTTCGAGAAGATTCCAAATCGGTTTCCAGTAAACACCGGTGGACTCCATTGCCAGATGCGTCACGCCGTTCTCTATCAGCCAATCACCCAAGCTCAAGATATCCCAGGTCATCGTCGTGAACCGGCAGCGATATCTTTGCGTTTGAGCCGGCTCGGTAATGAGGATGCAGGCACTCACGCTCGCCTTGTGGACATCGAGTCCACAGCAGCGCGGATAGACGATATGCATCGTGTGTTCCTTTCGGCTTGGATGCGACGGACGCTGGCTCAAGAGGAATCTCCCTCGCGTGCTCACCTGTAGACAGGGGCGACAATCCGTTGTTCCCAAAAGCGTCCAGGTTAGACTATCGGTCGGGTTCGTAGCGCCAAGATTTCACAACCTCGATTCGCACCCGCGCCAGTAGAAGCATAGCCCCAATGGAAATCATTTTCATCGTCCTCTGTGTGCGCCCCGCACATGACGAACTATCGGTCCGATGCGGTCTAAACCAAAAACAAATCCTGGGAACAGGACCTGCTGCCTCCCGCCGGTCGGCCCCGCGCCCAGGCAAAGAACGCGTCGGGAGGACCACGCTCTTCTCATCGTCCGCGATGAGTTCCGGCCGGCTATTCCTCGATCGGGTTGGTCGCCACCAGAGCCCGTCTCCGCTTCACCGACGCGACCAGAATAAATCGATTGCCCGGACCAAAGGAAGGATTTATCATCAAGCGGTAAGGAGTCTCTTAACCGGTTGTCTCACCTTTCGGGACAAGCGCAAACTCATACCCGATTGCGGAAAAGTCACCTTCCTAGTGCGCTAACGGCCGATGTCGAGCCAATGGATCAATTTCCGAGAAAGACGCGAGCCTGATGCGAAAGAAGGCATGTTGACGGCGTCGGAAGTGGGTATAAAAAACTAGTTCACTGTGCTCGTGGTATTTCGATCTGACGATGGACCAAACTAGCGTCCTTCCCTTGCCTAGCGCGTTCCTCCTTTGCTCATGGCCGATGATCATTCGCCCGATCAAGAACATGGGCGCGACCGCTTTCCTGAACTCCCCGAGCGCAATGTAACCCGCAACTAGTGCTTCTCAAGATGTCATTCTTCACGCACTGGCCGTGAGGTTTCGACAGCCCTACGTTAACCCGGCGGTCCTCTGGGAGCTTGCTGGCTGGAGCGCGGATCAGGGCGGGCTCGTCAACGGATTGCCGCTGTCGACAGGCGAACGGCAGAAGGAAGACTGAAGAATTCGACTATCGCCACCTCGTTAGCCGCAGGTGTGTGCTCACTGTCCGATGGTCACCGTGGCCGTGGTGTCCGGTATGAACGGCAGTAGATTCGCATGGATGATAGTCGTCCCGTTGGCCACACCGGTGATGTAGAGCTGCACCTGGGTGGTGCCCGCGGGAATGGTGATGGTGGGCGGCACGGTAGCGACCGCCGGATTATCGGACTTCAGATTGAGCGTCAGTCCACCCGCCGGCGCCTCTTGCGAGATCTCTACCCAGGTGTATCGGACCGAGGTAGTGAACGGGAGCGTGACGCTGGTCGGGTAGAAAGTAACGGTTTCGGTTGCGTCGGCCGTCTGGGATGCAGCCGGGAATCCGGGCGCTGAGACGGTAATCGTGGCTGATCCAATCTTGACCCCGCTGATGGTCGGCTGCGTCGTAGGTGTCGTGGCTCCTGGGGGGACGGTAACCGTGGTGCTTGGCAGCTTCACCGTCGTCGCATCGCTGGTCGACAGAGTGACGACGACACCGTTCGGTGCCGGAGCCGGAATGCTCAGGCTGATCGGGAAACTGGCCGTCTGACCTACGCCTACATTCACTGGATTGGCGGGCAACATCAGGAAGTAAGGTCTTGTGTAGTTGACCGTCGCCGTTCCCGCGGTCATGCAGGGCGACGACGCAGTAACGGTGGTGGAACCGCTGGAGGTGCCGGGACTGATACTAAAGTTAGCTGTCGTGGCGCCCGCCAGCACCGTGACCGTGGCAGGCACGGTCGCAGCCGTCGTGTTGCTGCTCGTCAGATTGATCAACGCTCCATTTGGTCCAGCCGGGGCCGATAACGTCACCGTCATGTCGACCGGCGCTGCACTCACGGCCAACGGATTCGGTGTAAGCGTGATCACCGCTGGAGTGAAATTCACGGTTGCCGTTCCCGCCAGCATGCCAGAAGACGTCGCGGTGATGGTTGTAGTGCCGGCCGTGGTGCCCGGCGTCACTGTAACGCTTGCAGTGGTCCCACCAGAAGGCACGCTTACCGTTGCCGGCACGGAGGCGGCGGCCGTGTTGCTGCTCGTCAGATTGATCGCTACGCTATCGGTTCCAGCCGGGGCGGACAGGGTCACCGTGAGCGTGGTTGCATAGGAACTCAAAGACAAAGGGTTGGGAGCGAGCGTAATCTCCACCGGCGCTGGCACTGTGATGGTAACGGTCGACGGAGCGCTGCTCGAGTAGGGGTCGCTTACGATCAGCTGTACAACGTAAATGCCCGGCTGATCCGGTGTGAAGTTGGGGAATTCATTGGTGGGTCCAGAAATCGTCGCGGAGCTGGCCGTTGGCACATGCGTGAAGCTCCATGAGTACGTCAAAGAATCATTGTCCGGGTCAAAGGAGCCCGATCCATTCAGCAGCACAGTGCGTCCGAAGGCGACGGTTTGATTCGTTCCGGCGTAGGCCACGGGGGGCGTATTCGTCGTGGTGATTGTGACGGTGGAAGGTGCGCTGGTTTCCGTGCCATCGCTGACTACGAGCTGTGCCACATACATCCCCGGCGCGTTCACTAAAAGGGTTGGTTGCGGGATAGCCGGGTTCGAGATCTGGGAAGTGCTAGCTGCTGGCTCGGAAAGGAGCGTCCACGCGTACACGAGTGGCTTCCCCTGCGGGTCGATTCCAACCCCCTCCAATGTGACTGTGGTGTTGTTGGGCACTGTGCGATTCTGCCCGGCGAACGCCATGGGCACCGTCGGCGGGTTGGTTGTAATCGTGACCGTAGATGATGCGCTGTTATTGTAGCCGTCATTCACCACGAGCTGGGCTTGGTAAGTGCCGGGAAGATCCGCAGTGAATGTGGGGTTCACGATGTTAGGATTCGACAGAGTCGCCATGCTGTTGGCAGGCAAACCAGTCATCGTCCAGTGGTAGCTCAGCAGACTACCATTCAAATCGGTGGATCCGCTTCCGTTCAATTGCACCGTCGCGCCGATATTCACAAACTGGTTCGGGCCGGCGTTTGCTACCGGCGGCACGCTCGATGTGCTGATCGTCACGTCTGCGGTGTTGCTGGCGGTTCCATTGCTAACAGTCAATGAGAGGATATATGTACCTGCAACATCCACAGTGAATCCCGATTGGACGCCGTAGGAATTCGTCAGCCGCACTGTGGTTCCCGGGGGGCGCGACACAAACGCCCACATGTACGTCAAACTGCCATTGCCGCTCGGATTCGTCGAGCCGCCGCCATTGACGACTACGTGAGTGCCGACTGCGACACTCTGATCGGGACCCGGGTCTGCGACAGGTCCTGGCGTAGTGGTCTGGAATGTCCAGCTCAGCTTGGTGGTGTCGAGGGGCTCACTCGAACTTGCTAAAACCGTGAAAGTGTTGGTGCTAGTGACCTCGGCTTGTGCTGGAACGGCCGGAAAGTTCAGCGTATTTTGGCCTGGGACGATTCGGACCGTAAACGGGTCCAAAGAGGCAACCTTTGCTGTTACGCTGCCCCACGGAGTGGGCCCGTTTACTACGTCAGCTCGGTAAGTAATTTGCGCCAGTGTCGCGGTGGCCTGAATGCTCGACACGAGCTGATAGTTCGTGATAGACAGATTCTGTGCCTGCCCCATCATCACGGCTGGAAACGTGACCATGAATGCGACCATGGCGGTTCCCGATAAGGATCGCATGCCGACTTACCTCAGCCTCAAAGCCAACTATGAATTAGACGCCTGCCTGGCCTTTGCTCGAACGCTGACTGGAATACCGCCCACCCAATACGAGTGGCAGGCAGACACGTCTGCAAGTAGCGTAGGTTAACAACTGCCTCGGTTCAATTCTCTAAATGGCGTAGCCCTAATCTGATTTCAAAAAGGCGTAACCCACGGAATTAGAAGCGAGTGGTATTTTTCTGAAGCAATCACGTGAGCTACGAGATTGCCCGGGACTATCCAGCTTCATCCGCGACACCAGGTCGACGGGGAGCTCGTCGGGCGGATGGAGCGTTGGAGCACGTCGTCGATGTCCGATTTGGTGAACGGGTCGTGATCGAGATAGAAGTCCGGAAGGTGAATCACTTGGACGAGAGCATCCCTTTCGTTAGGTGATGAATGCTCCGTCGTTAGTCGAGTGCTGGGTTTCCGCTTGCGTCAGCGGCTCCAGGTTTTTTCATTCTGCCGGAACCGACGTCGACGGCCAGTTCAGAGGAAGGGCAGGTACGCCCTCTAGAAAACCAGCCGCTTGGACTACGCTTCTATCGGATGTTGGCGGCGACGGCGATGCCGATATGGCCCAAGCCGGACACGTCGCGAAGCTCGCAAAGCAACTGCCGCGGCTGCTCAGCCGCCACCGTGCGCCCGTGCAGTATATAATCGACTCCTGATCTGATGCCTACCGCTAAGGAATTGTCGATCCGAGCGCGCAGGCAAGTGAGGTTATCGGGCAGCGACCGATCAGCGAGAACGGCCAAAAAACGGGGGCTTCGTCATAGAACTAAGGCTACGGAAGGTGGTACGAAAACGGGTTCCTGGGTCTACCCAGGCAATTGTGGCGAACTGCATCATTGAACAATGAATTACGCCATGTCTAATACGAGCGGAAAACCCACTACGAAATTGGAGGCGCTCAAAGAACGACAGGCCGCCCTCCGAAAACAAATCGTACTGGCAAAGGCTAGGAAAAATCGGCAGGCCCGGAAGGAAGTCGCCCGGCTTAGGTTGCTGGTTGGAACGGCCTATCTCCAAGACTCCCAAACCGAAGCAGCAAAGGCCGCCGTAAAGGCAGTATTGGACAGAACCATAGCCGCGGAACGTGATCGAGCATTTCTTCGGTCCAAAGGCTGGCTATAGAACTCAAGCCTTCTGCCTATAGCCGATAATGCCGCGGTTGGTGCACTACTTGGCACCAGGCAACTGCATGACGTGCAGATACACCACCAGCATCTACCAACAGCAATGGTCTTGGGCGAGCAAAACGGAAGGACATGGCATGAAATTCGAACACAAGAGAGAGCCCGTCGGCGCACTGCTTACGGTGCGCGGAAGAGGCTGCCAGTGTGATCGGTAGTGGAACCGCAACGTTCCTCGCTGTCAGAAGATCCGCGAATTTCAGAATTGTGAGAGACTTGAGCAGCTCAGCCGCCATCTTCAGCAACTTCGGGAACTGCGGTTTCGAGGTGATCGAAGGTCAGAGTGGCGGATACGAATTCACTGGCGGCAACCCGCCTGACGGCGGTCGAAGCGTAGCGGCTTGACTGCCTCGCGCCAGCAACCGCGCATGTCCGGGTATGCATGTTGCAACCCAACGCCGTTGCGGTACCAGACACATTCCCAGCGATGGGGTCGCTCATGGCAACCAGCCGAAGAGCCGGGAGCTTCGCCTCGGCCTGGTCGGCTCATCTGCTTCCTTTCGATGAGCGCCCGTTTCCGGAAAGTGGTATCTCCAACAGGAGGCCAAATATCGTAGGGAAAACTCAGGGAAAAACTCAGGGACTAGGTATGAAAATCGGGGCTAAAGTGTATGAACGAGTGCTGACGGAGTATCCCGTAAGTGATTGATTTATTGGACGAATCCGGTGACGTACCAACCTGTAAAAAGTGGGTTTCGCTGCTTGTAAGGCAGGCGCTCTAACCAACTGAGCTAACCGCCCGAGCGTTTTTGACCAGCAACTTGTGAAGGGCCGGTAAACTGACGCGCGTAAGTCGCAGGGACTTTCTCAGCGACCGCGGGCCGGACGCTTCCCAGGAACTCTGTTCGTACCAACCCCATCGCCGCTTGCTTCCCTTTCATCTTTATATGACTGTACCGTTCCAGCATCCTCCGTGACAAGTGCCCGGCGATCGCCTTGATGAATGTTCTCGCCTGCTCAACGGTTAGCAGTTCGATTTGCGGCGTTCTGTCTTGGTAGATCCACTGAGTCTGACGGGTTCGCCAGGATGAGGCTCCATCGCATTGCCTGGTTCAAGGCCGACCGCAAAACCGCGTGGGTGTAGCGGATCGAACGGGCCGAGCGGCTTCGTATTTGCTAGTGGAGCCTTGCGCATCGACGCCGTGGGCCCGAGGCCAGTTCTTGCGCCAGATCGCCCAGGTCTTTCCCGCCGAATCGGGCGCTTCGAGCAGGCCAACGAGGGCACGCTCTTTCTGGACGAAGTGGCCGACTTGCCCATGCCATTACAGGCCAAGCTCTTGAGGGCAACTCAGGAACGGACGATCGAGCGGCTGGGGAGCAACCAACCGATTCAAACCAATTTTCGGCTGATCGTGGCCACAGCCCAGGACGTGGATGAAGCTGTCGCAAGCGGACAGTTTCGGGAAGACCTGTTCTACCCCCTGAATGTCGTCAAGATGTGCCTGCCGGCGTTGCGCGAGCGACGCGAGGATATTCCGCTGTTTGTTCAGCGGTTTCTTAGCCGTTCGGAGAAGCCGGTAACGATTCAACAGAATGCGCTGGATCGCATTATCGACCATGATTGGCCGGGTAATGTGCGCGAGCTTGAAAATGTGATTACCCGTGCTTTCGCTCTGGCACCGGGCGGCGTAATTACAGCGGAGTGCATTGAGTTTGCGAGGAGGCACGCTCCGCTCGCAGCGGGCTGGCTTGGCCAGATCCCCTATCGTGAGGGTTTCAAGCCCGTGATTCGCATGGTCGAGGCAGAGCTGCTGAGAGCTGCAAGGCCGCGGCCCTGCTCGGCATTCAGAGACGCCTTCTCTACGAGAAAATGCGCGAGTATGGTCTGAAATGACGGTGCAACTGCTCTCCAGCGCGAGATCACTCAACGAAATTGATCTGGCAGCCATCCGATTGGCGTCCTCGCGCGAATGCGGATCAATCACACCACATCAAATGCATCTCCAAAAAGAACCGCTACCGCGAGGTTGAATAATCCCTAAAAGTGGAACCCGATCGTTCCTGTAACCGTGCGAGGCGTGACGTAGTGTGTGCCGCTAAAAGTCGAAATGAAATTGTACAGAGCATATTTGTTGGTGAGGTTCACCACCGACACGCGCGCGCTCCACTTGTGTTTGTCGCTGTGAAAGATGTTGTCATGCCCCAATGAGAGATCGAAGAGACTGCGCGGCTGGACCCGCGGCGGGTTGTGGTCATCATCTTCTGTCCCGGCCCCCGGAATCTTGACCAGCGAGGATCCGTATTGCGACGCCGGGCAGGTTCCGTCGGGACTGATTCCCATGGTCGGGGTGGCGTGCGTGTTCCCGCAAAACAATCCCGCCTGGAATTGCTGATCGGGCGTTATCCCCGACACGTCGACGATGCTATCGGTCCCATTCGGGCCGTTGGCGCAATTTCCTCCAGCGCACGGCACCGGCCCGGCCACCAGCCCGCTGTCATATCGCCAATTGAAGCCCAGCCATGGACCTCTCTTTGGGAATTGATACTGCAAGTGAAAAGTGGAGTTGAAAGTCTCATCGTGGTCGATGCGAAACACACTGTTGCCTCCTTCCCCGGCAGGCGTAGCGCCGATGCCGCTGACTTGTGGGTTGAAGAAGCGCGCCGCAACACTCGAGAAGACCAGAAATGCCGAAAAGCCATGGAAGTTCGGCATGCTGGCACGCACCGCGTACCCCGGGATCTTAGAACTCGCCCACTCAATCGGAAAAGTGACCGGCGTGGCGCCTAGCACGCTGAAGTCGTAGGCCAGGTGAGTGTACTTCCAGATGTACTCGGCATCGATTACAAGGTATTTTCCAAAAGCCTGCTCGACGCCCGCATGGAACTCATTCCGCCAGCCGGGCCGCAGGGGCTCCGTGAGACAAGGATAGCCCTGAATTGCAGCCATGAGATCGTTGACCACCGCGTCGTTGCAGCCGAGGCTCGCCAGCACCAGGTTCTCGTTGAAAGGTGTCTCGAGCGTGCGCGCATAGGAAACGCGTAAGACTGTATTGCTCGGTTTGATGTTATAAGCAATTCCCAGCCGAGGTTCCGCTTGATTGACCGAGGTGATGCCGTCGTAGTGATCGAACCGTAAGCCCAGGTTGAACGTCCAATTCTTGACTGTAATGTTGTCCTGGAAAAAGAGCGCTAGCTCGCGCACATTGGCGTGGCCCAGGAACCCGTATAATTCGCCGGTGGAACCCGGACAACCATTGGACGCCGGGAGCGGCGCCGTCCTGGTCAAGTCAATGCAGCCGAGCAGAGGATCATATCCCGGGTTGGGCTGCAGAACACCCGTGCAGTTATTGGGGTCGGTAAGCGTCGGGTCGGTGAAGGCGCTTCCGTCCGAGTTGAGACAGGGCGGATTGAACGTTGGATTAACGATACCGAAGCGATCCCTCTCGGTCAGGATGGTGTCCTCATAGGTAACTCCAGCCTTGATGTTATGGATGCCCTTTGCGTAGGATACGCTTGCGCGCCCCCCTGCATTGGTTAACCGCCGAGTCTGACCAATGGTTTCGTCCTGAAGATCCGGTGTGAAATCTGCGAAAAGGTTTCGGCTCGGATAGTAGTTGTATTGATCCTGACGCACGAATGCGCCCAGCGTGACAACGGTCGTTGGACTCACCAAGTGTGTCCATGTCGGAGCAATGTTGTACGTTACTATTTTGGAACGTTGATCTTGCTGGCCCACCGGGAGTCCATTCGGGCCCAGTCCCCCGTTGTCGACCACGAGACCGTTCCAAGCAGTGGCGTTCTGCGCGTCAAACGAATTGGGCGTCTGGAACCACGACCGGGTAAAGCCAAGATTGAAGTTGATAGTGTCGTTCTGCGCCGGTTTTAAATCCACGCGATCGAAGATATTTGCTTCGTTTCCCTTGTCGTGCATGACGGCAAACTCCGGCGGATCTAGAAACCGGCCGGTGTCGAGGCCGTTCGCAGCGATGAAATTGCCCCAACTCTTGCCGCCGTATTGCAGGTCGAAGCCGCTATTGGTCGTGCCGAAGGTGCCATAAGAAGTCGTAATATCGCCGTGCGGCTTGGTGACACCGAACCCCGAGCGTGTTGTAACGTTGATCACCACACTGGTCTTGTCGCCATATTCGGCGGGAGGCGCACCCTCGATCACTTCCATCGACTGCACCGCGTCAATCGGTATTTGATTGGAGAAGACCTTGCTTTGCTGGTCCGTAATCGGTTGGCCGTCCAAAGAAAAGGAATTCGATGCGTGATCGCCGAGGCCATGGAACAAACCGTTGGAATCGGCCGAAATTCCCGGCGAGGCCAGCGTCACCAGTGAGCTCAGCGAGGAAGATTGACTCTCCAGAGGCAACTTGTCGAAGAGCAACCGGTCGATGTCTGTGTGGGTGACTGGATCGGTTTCGATCAGATCCGCGGCCGCCTCCACCGTCACGGTTGTTTCGGCGGAGCCAATCGTAAGGCTGATCTTCAGAACGACCGGCACCTGCGACCGCACATCGACATCCTGATTACTAGCCTTAAAGCCGGCTGCGGTGGTGGTTAGGTGATAAGGGTTGTAGGGAAGATTATCCAACTCGAAGTTCCCCTGATCGTTCGTGACAGCGCTTTGACTGTAGTGGGACACTGGATTTACCACGGTTATGGCAGCTTTCGCGACGGCCGCGCCGGAAGGATCCACCACGCTTCCCCGGATGGTCCCGGAGTTCTGCGCCTGGCCGAATACGGGACGCGTCACAATGCCAAAGAGCAAGCTGACGACAGACAAAGCGAGAGTTCTCTTCATGGTGTTTAGTATTAGAGCGGCACATTGACTAACCTAGACTAATCTGACAACCGGACGGAATCTCTAACGAGCGGGCGGTAAGCGTCCGTGAACGGACTACGGTCGCTCCCAGTGACGGGGTCTCTCACCACTTCAGAATTTGCCGAATTTTGTGGGCTTGGCGTTTGCTGACGATGATTTGCAGGGAATTGCTCAGGGTTATGCACCAACGCTGGCTACTTAGCGCCGTCATTTTGCGGACCTGATTGACATTTACGATGGCGTTGCGGTGAACGCGCTGGAACTGGGGCTCTCCGAGGCGCTGTTCGATAGCACGGAGAGACTGTGTTGCCAGCAGTCTTTGCCGGGATGTGACAATCCAAACCAGTTCGCGCTCTGCTTGAAAGGCTAGTACCTCATCCGCATCCAAAAGAATGTAGTCGGCTCCGCTGCGCCCGACGACCCTCCGGCTAATAATTGGGTTAGAGGGCGTGCTCACAGAGGCTATCTTCGCAACCTGATCCGCAATTTCGCCGGGCGTGGTCAACAACTTTTTCGCCCGTTCCACGGCCTTCAGCAAACGTGCTTCACTCACGGGCTTCAGCAGGTAGTCGATGGCGCCAGCCTCAAACGCCTGAATGGCATGTTGGTCGAACGCAGTCACGATGACGACAATTGGCAAAGACGTGCCGCCGAGACTGCGGACGACCTCGAACCCGCTCATCACTGGCATCTGGAGGTCGAGAAAGATCAAGTCGGGCTGGAGTTTTCCGATTTGCTGTAAGGCTTCCTTGCCATCCGCCGCCTCGCCGATAATCGCGATTTCGGACAGGGGTTCCAGTCCCTCGCGCAGGAGACGCCGTGCAACCGGCTCATCATCTACGATCAGCGTTGTTATCGGTCGAGAATCCACCTCTATAAGGTTTTACGCCAATCCGTTCCCGAGACCACCATACAAAATGACGACTGATCCACAACTAGTCACGAACGGGCAAGATTGAGCAGCAGGCGGACTTATCTTCCGCCCCCCTCCGCTCCGCGCCGCGCCCGCCCGGTAACGTTTCGCGCCCGCCCGTGCGATTATTGCTGCGACGCGAGTGTAGTTCGGCGATAATCAGGCGGGCGGACACAGTTCCGGCATGAGGGAATCCATGGGGATCGCTGCAAACCATTCCAATCCGAGACCAAAGCCCGCAATTCTAGAAGACGGTCCGCCGGTTGCAGACCACAGTCACGCCAGGCGTATCGATCTATTCACCTTTGCCCTAGTCGGAATCGCTGCTGCCGTCAGTTGGGCAGGAATTGTTCCGCGGATCAATGGCATCGACCTGTTGGCCGTCACCGCTGTGCTCGGCGGAGGCTACTCAGTCTTTCGCGAAGCCATCGAGAACCTGGTCGCTCGCCGCATGACCATGGAACTCTCCATGACCATCGCCCTGATTGCAGCACTGGCAATTCGGGAATTCACCACTGCCTTGTTCATTCTGTTCTTCGTCCTGGGTGCGGAAATCTTGGAGGACCTGACTCTCGAACGCGGACGCAAAGCAATTCACAACCTGCTGACTTTATTACCGAGAAAAGCGCTGGTGCGGCGCAATGGCGAATTACAAGAGGTCGGGATCGAGGAATTACAGATAGGCGAGGTCGTCGTCATCCGGCCAGCGGCGGAGGTCCCGGTTGACGGCGTCGTCGTACTCGGGCATTCCACTGTCGATCAAGCCACCGTCACTGGGGAATCCAAGCCCGTTGAGAAAGTGGTGGGCGCGGCTGTTTTCGCCGGCACCACCAACCATTCGGGAATGCTCGAAGTGCGAACGGAAAGGCTGGGACGGGACACGATTTTCGGAAGGATAATCCTGGCGGTGGAGAAAGCGGAACACTCCCGGGCGCCCATCCAGAAGCTGGCCGACCGCCTGGCCGGCTGGCTGGTTTACTTTGCACTGGCCTCCGCACTCATCACGTTCGGCGTCAGCCACAACATTCGCTCCACCATTGCGGTAATCATTGTGGCTGGCGCATGCGGTGTCGCCGCCGGCACGCCACTGGCGGTGTTGGGAGCCATCGGGAGGGCCGCGCAAGGGGGCGCCATCGTCAAGGGGGGGCGCCATATGCAAGCGCTCGGCACGATCGACACTGTGGTGCTGGACAAAACCGGCACTCTCACCTTCGGAGAGCCACACGTAGTAACAGTCATGCCTTGCGCAGGCATCGAAGTGGCCACAGTCGTGCAACTGGCCGCCATCGCCGAAGGACCGTCAGAACATCCACTCGCCAGGGCCATCTTAAAGGAGGCGGCCCGCTTGAAGGTGCCGGTCACCGAGCCCGAAACGTTTGAGTACCTGCCGGGCAAAGGCGTCCGCGCACTATGGGAAGGGGGAGATATTCTGGTTGGAAATTCCGCCCTATTAAGTGGCATCAAAGAATTGGAGTCGCAGCTTGGCAGTTTGCCGGAGGGAGCAGGTAACGTGCTGGTGGCCTATCGCGGTCGCTTAGCCGGCGCGTTGCGGACAGAAGATGTTCTGAGGCCTGAAGCGGTGGAGGCAGTGGCGCGCATCCGCGATATGGGAATGGAAGCGATGTTACTGACAGGAGACCGCGGCCCGATTGCGCAGAAGATAGCCCGGCAGTTGGGCGTTAGGGAATTCGGTGCGGAGATGTTGCCGGAACAAAAGTTGGAAAGAGTGCGGCAGTTGATCGATTCCGGTAAGCAGGTGGCTATGATCGGGGATGGAATCAATGATGCGCCAGCCCTTGCTGAAGCAACGGTAGGGATCGCGATGGGTTCGGGCACCGATTTGGCCCGTCACACTGCGGGCGTACTCTTGCTGGGAAACGACCTGGTTGACTGCGCGGAACTGCTCAGAACGGCCCGGCGCTGCCGAGGGATTATCCTGTTTAACTTTTCCGGGACGCTGATCGTGGACGCGCTGGGCGTCGTGCTGGCGGCTATCGGAATCCTCACGCCGCTTCTGGCTGCCGTTGTTCACGTTTCCTCGGAGATGGCGTTCATTCTGAATTCGGCTCGCCTGGTGCCCGTAGCGAGTCTGAAACGGCGCCGCTAGCCGCCCGAGCATTCGGAGCGCCACTCGCCGAAGCCGAAGGAAGCAAGCTGAAGGCCGCGGGACTGCTCGGCATCCAGAGACGCCTTCTCTATGAAAAAATGCGCGAGTACGGTCTGAAATGACGGTGCAAATCGTATAAGCGGTAAAATTCGGACGTTCATTCGTGCTTGAAATACACACGTCGCGTGTGTACTCTGGCTCTCATGAGCAAGCGCATCAACATCATCTTGCCGGACAAGACAGTCTCCATTCTGAATCGCGTGACGACGAAAGGAACCCGGAGCCGATTCATCGACCGCGCCGTTCGGCAACTGGTCGAGCTGGAAGGTAAGGCAAATCTCCGCCAGCGCCTCAAACAGGAGGCGCTTGCGAACGCCGATCGCGACCTAGAAATGGCCGCGGAGTGGTTTCCACTGGAAGAAGAAGCGCTGCAGAGGGCGGAAGGGCCGGCGCCGAAGCGAGCAAAGGAACCGCTACAGTCCCGGCACACATGACTTTCCCCCGCCGCGGCGAGATTTACCTGGTCGCGTTCGACCCTACAGCCAGCCACCAAATTCGGAAGACGCGACCGGCCCTCATCGTTCAGAACGACATCTCAAACCGATACAGCCCGATCACGATCGTGGCAGCCATCAGTTCTCAATTCGCCAGCCCGCCGCATCCTCGAGAGGTTCCGATCGCACCGGGCCCCCGGACAGGTCTGAACCAACCATCCGCAGTCATCCTGAATCACATTCGCTCGGTGGACCGCAAATATCTGCAAAAGCGTCTCGGCATGCTCGATGCCACCACAATGCAGAGAGTGGATGAGGCGATCAAGATCAGTCTTGGCCTCGTGCGGCTGTAAGGAGCGGAGCAACCGCGGGTTGTATAATCGCTCCGAACAGGAGCGCACATGCCCACTCACCTAAGTACTCCGGCGAAGATCATCGCCGGCACCGCCGTTGCGATATTGGCCCTCATGGCCCAAAGCGGAGGACCGAATCCTACCTGCCACCATTGTTCGGCCACGTATATTCCGGTTTCGGAGCTGGATACGTATACGGCGAAAGCCATCAAGTATCAGATCCTCGACCAGCAGGTGCGGTCCGTCGATGTCGGAAAGATCCAGGTCGGCATCGCCATTGTGACGCGAGGCAAGCTCGTTGCCGATCCCAACCGCAAAGGCGCGGTCGCGGAGCACGAGCAGGTCAGCGAGGTCTACCACGTGATCGATGGCGAAGGCACACTGCTGACTGGCCCGGATCTGGTGAACCCGGTGAAGAGACCGGCTGACGAGCGGACCGTCCGCCTGCAAAACGGGCCCGGATACAACGCCGACGCCATCCGCCAGCCTGTGACAACGCGCCTCAAAGCCGGTGACATGATCATCATTCCCGCTGGCACGGGACACCTGTTCACAGAGGTTCCCGATCACATCACCTACATGATGGTGCGGATCGATCCTGACAAGGTCGTGCCCACCAAGAGCGAAGCGGAATCACAGGCGGACTTGAAGTCGGCACCGCCCCCGCGGCGGTAACGTGGGCTAGACCGTCGCAGTTTGCGGTCTGGCACTTGGCAGACGACACAAACCGATCGTCTGCCCTACTCACTTCGCCGGCAAGAACCGCTGCACGCGCTCCCCTTGGAATACCTCGCCCGTGTAGATGGTGCCCTTGGAGTCCACGGCGATCATGTGCAGGCCGAAGAACTGGCCGCCGTTTTCACCCATGGTGCCCATCTTGCCGATCACGTGGCCGTCTTCGCGGTTGAGGAACCAGATATGGTTATTCGTGAGATCGGAAATATAAAGGAGGCGCTGGCCTTTGTCCGGCGAGAACATCACGCCGCCGGTGGAACCGCCCACACCGGTCGTCGGGGCCAGGATAAACTCCTTCACGAATTTGCCTTCCTTGGTGGTGACGTGAATGCGGTTGGCATTGCGATCGGCGGCGTAAACCAAGCCGTCGTGGGAAATGTTCAGCGTCAGGTGGCCGCGGAACTCCTTGGGCATGGGCCCGCCTGGCGTGTAGGCGCGGTCCGCATCGTTGGTGGTAATTTCCGATAGTTTGTGGCCGTAGGCGCCCCAGCCTCGTTTGAACTGCAGCGTGTCGAGATCAAAAACCATCACGCGGCCGCCCAGGTAATTGTCGGCGCAATACAGTTCGTGCGCCGGCTCATCCAGCCGGATCTCTTCAATCCCGCCGACGATCATCGGCGTCGTGGGCGGATACTTCAAGCGAAAGGCCGCAATCGATGCGTTTCGAGCGGCGATCGAGGCCGTATCCGGTTGGGGTCGCCCGGCGGGCGGCGTCAGAAATCCGGCAACCGGCCCCGAGCCGCCACGGCCAAGGACGTGAGCTACCGTGGAAGGGCCGCCATCACCGCCTCCGGCGCCGGGCTGCCGCTCCGGCGTGCGCGGCACTTCGCCCACTACTTTGCCGCTTTGCGGATCGTATTTGCGAACCGTGTCCTGTCCAATGTAAATGAACCCCTTGCTATCGACGGCCATGCCGTGGCCTTGCGGGGCATCGAAGGAACCGATCACGTTGCCGGCCTTGTCGAAGTGGATCATCGCCGGAGGCCGCACGCAGCAATCGGCGAGCGGAGGATTCAACTCGGCTTCGAGCTCGATGTCGGTCAGATCGTTGGGGCGGTCCAAGACCCAGACGTTGTCGTCCCGGTCCACGGCCAGGCCCGTAACGCCACCCATTTTCCATTTGTTCGGCAGCGGCTTGGGCCAGTCGGGGTCGAACTTGAACTTGGGCACGCCTTCGTCCTGCGCTCCCAGCAACGCCCACGAAGCCAGCAGGCCGAAACCGGCCAGTATAGCGAATGCCCCGCTCCACACACTCCAGCGTCGAGTCATGAATCCTCCTGGTTAGACGGCCATATTACACCAAGAGGCGTGGGCTTGGGAGTTCTGAGGGAGTCCCGGTGGGACAGTTAGAAGATGAAGCTGAGGCCGCCGCGGAAACTGCGGGGATTCTGCACCAATACAACCTGCTGGGTACCTGCGTTTAGCGGCAGGTAACCCTGGGCCAACAAGTTGCTCAGAGCGGCGGTGGCTTCCATGCGCCAGGGCAGAACCGACCACCCGGGAATCGGCTGGCGGACGTACACATTTAATCCCGGCAACGGCCGCATCTCATCGGTGCTATAGAGCCGCCCCGGTAGAACCATTCGATTGTCGCCGGTCCATTGATAGTTGGCCACCAGGTGCGTGCCCGTCCACGGCGAAGTGGCTGAGATTCGGGCAGTCGCCGCCTGCGTTCGTCCGGCCCGAATCAACGAGCGTAATTCATCGGGATCGGTGGTGGTTAGTTCTCCAGCAGCGGCGGTCAGCCCACTCATGGTTCCGTACATCAACGTGGCGCTCAAACGGTCGCCCACATTCTGCGTGACGGATCCGGAATAGCCCGAACTCCGGTAGTCGCCGGCGTTGAAAATTCCGTTGCCGGTGAACAGGTCGGGAAGCAGGCCGCCATTGGCATACATGCTCTCCGGGGCGATGATCGAGAGCGCGGCGTTCGAAACCGATTCCCGGTAAGCTGAGACCTCGAACCGGCGCGAGCCGACCTTGCGCGCGTACGTTAACTCGAGCTCATCGCCTTGTTGAATTCTCGCCCGTCCATTTAGTAAAGAGAGGCGCGGGAACAGTCCCACGTTGTTGAGATCGCGCTGCAGCTCGGAGTCCGCCGTATCGTCGGCCAAATCCGGCCGCGCATTTCCGGAAGTGTACGCGAGCGATAATTCGGCGCCGTCGTCAGTGGTATAAGCCACGCGCGCGTACGGGCTGAACGTGTTCAAACGATCGCCGAAGGAAACCGTATCGAGAGTGAAGCCGTAGCGTACCGAGAGATTGTCGGAAAGTTGCGTGTGGTCGTCCACGCTGGCCGAGACCGAGCGCAACATCGGAATGCCGGCGCCGCTGGCCGTCATGAAGTGGTCGGGCAGCAACAGCTGGCGCATGGTGACGGACACTTCGGGACCACCTCCGGCACGGCTGTAGGAGGTGCGGATCGCGGCCGCCGGAACCCCCGTCTGCGCGCCGTAGCCCAAGTTGCCGCTCACTGCCAGCAAGTTGCTTCCGAAAACGGAAGTGGCCAATGCGAACGCAGTCCCCATGTCGACCTGGCTGCCGATGCCGTTCATCATCGGGTCGCCGGCCGACAGTTGCACTACACCGCGGGTATCAGAGAAAACGGAGGCTTCTTGGCTCAAATCTTTCGCAACCGGCTCGTCTTTAAATCGCATCACCGGCCGCGTGGCCGATGCGCTGCGCAGGATCCACTTCCAATCGTCCGTCATCAAGGTGCCGCTCTCGACGGTCGGATAGAGAATCTGAATCGAACTGAACAGGGAGCTCAGACTGACGTTTAAGACGCTGCGCATGCCTGGCTGGACCAGAATGTCCTTCTTCACCGCAGGGACGAAGGTGGCCAGATTCACACGAACGGTGTACAAATCGGGAAACAGCGCCAGAAAACGGAATTCGCCGCGCTCATCCGTAAGTACCTTTTGGAACACGCGGTCTTGCCGATTGTATAAGACAACGGCAGCGCCCATTTGCGGGTTGCCCGACGTATTGGTCACCACACCGCCGATGGCGCCCGAAAGTTTGACCGGCTCGGCGGCGCGCGCGGCAACCGGACTCAGCAGGCATACCAACCCCGCTACGCCTATCGCCAAAGCCGATACCGATATATGCGTCTTCGCGCTAAACATCAACGCTCACTGCTGGCAAACGGAAACTCGCCCGCTACAGTTAGGTTACCGTAAATTGGGCCGAGGGGGTCACTACCTGATTACGATTTTTATCGGTAACTTTCACCTTGATTGTGTACTGACCCGGCGCCAGACTTTTCAGGGGCAGGATCTTCTCGATCGTCACCTGGCTCGCCGAAGCTCCCGGAATCTGGGCGATGTCCTCGGAGAAGTTTAGTACCGCTTCGCTCGAACCGTTTTTGATGACCTCATAATCAACTTGTCCAATCGGCTTGTGGGTTTTTTCATCACCTTCGAAGTTGTACAACTTCAAATAGATCCCCATCTTCTCGTCTTGCTTGAACGTGTCTCCCAAGCGAGGCCGAACCTTGGAAGATCCGATTACGAACGGCCCGGTTCCGATGCTCTTGGTGGGAACCTTTTCGATTAAATCGGCTAGGACTAAGGTACTGGACGCCAGCTTATCCGGATCGAGATGCGGTACAGTGAGCGCGACCTCGTAGTTATTCAGGTTGCCGCTCACAATGTCCTTGGCCACCACGTTCAGCCGATAGGTGCCCGGAGGCAATGGAATGGTTTTCTGATAAATCGACTTGCGCGCGGCATAGGCGGCCAGCATCTCGTTTGGCGCGTCCACCGTTACCGTATCCTCGAAAACATTCACCACGCGCCGTGTCATGGTGGTGATTCGGCCGTAGATGTTCACTACCGCCTTCTGCACGCCTTCCTTGGATTGGAACTGCAAATCCTTGTTTTCGAACTGCAGCGTGACATTGGTGAGTACGGAGGCGTCGGTCACCGGGAAAAAATCGGCTTGCGCCTTCATGGGCAGGATGTTGAACGAGATATGCGAGGTGACGGCGGCCTCGAGATCCTTGAACTTGACCGCCGGCGGCTTTTGCAGCTTGACGAACCGATCCAGGCGATCGAACTCGTTAGTCGCCGCGGTTGGACCGCCCATTGGCGTCGGCAGGTGCGTGCCGTCGGTGTTGTTGAAGCGCTGCGACTTGTCAGCCAGTCCCAACTGCTCCATCATGCTGAGGCCCGCGCCCGGCACGTAGGTCAGGGCGTCCTTCTCGGAAGGGTCCATCGTCATGTGATATTCGCCGGTCATGGTCGGATCGACGAATTCGATGTTGACGTCGTTGCCGATACCGTCGATATAGCGGTAGCGCCAATCCTCGAACGGGTACGTGGTCGTCTCACCGCCGCCTTCTTCGGGAGGCCGTTCGTACGTTCCGCCGCTCGGATGCTCATCGCGCTCGTCGGGTGGTCCGAACGTAATATAGATGCGGCCGCGGTCCGTTTTCCAGCCCGGGATGCCGGAAGCGAAATGATCGTTGGCGTATTGGATCCGCCGGTAGTGCTCTTCTTTAAACTCGTTCTCTACGGTGTCCGGAGTGGGGTCGCGCCGAAGCCAGAACTGCTCAATAAACTGCTCGCGTTCATCGTCGGTCTGTAGCCGCTTGAAAGTAGTCCGTTCTTCGTCCGTGATGATGTACGCTACGTCTTCGTTGATCCATTTTCTGTAAGGCGTCTCCAATTCTTTGCGGAGCTTCTCCTCGCGCTTCTTCTTTTCTCTTTCCGAGATCGGCTTGGAGATGGTCTCACGCGGCGCCGCGGAAGATTTCGAGGCCGCAGGTTTCGTCTCTTGGTCGTCAGCCAGCAGGACCCAGCCGATGCCCGCCAGACTAAGCAGGGAAATACAGCAAATCGAAAGACGCATCACTTTCATACGGCACACCGCTTCCCGATCTATTGTAGATCGTTGAATTTGGGTGGTCAATCCTGTGAAGGGCCCTCACAGGTGTGCGCCGCCTAAGCCCGCTCCGCGAAAGCCCGCTGACGGCGTATCATCATATCAATGCGGCGCAGAACGTGGCACCTTGGATGGATCGTGGGGTTAGGAGTCCTGGCCCACATTGCGGCAGCCGCGGAGCTCAAACCGGAATTGGAAAACCAGTGGGTGCGCGTTTTGCGGGTCCACCAGGCGCCGGGCGAGCGCGACGCAGTCCGCAGCAGGCCCCCGTCCGTCGTAGTCTATCTGACCGATGTGCATGAGAAACTCATTGGTCCCGACGACAAGAGGCGGGAAGTGATCCATAAAGCAGGAGAAACCGCCTATTTCGAAGCTTCGCGCCGCCGCGAACAGAATGTCTCCGACCTGCCGAGCGAGGTCGTCGTCATCGAGCTCAAGCCTGACAGGATTCACGCGAAGCCGGTCGCGCTCGACCCGGTCAAACTCGATCCCAAGTATCACACCGTGGATTTGGATAATGACCGGGTCCGCATCCTCCGCACCACTCTCGAACCTCACATCAAGAGTCCCATGCATGAGCATCCCGCGTACGTGGTTGTGTACCTCACCGAGTTGCACACCACCATGAAACTCGCCGACGGCCGGGTGGTGGACAATCCGCGCAGGCCCGGTGAAGTCGCCTGGCGGGATCCGCTCAAACACGAAACGGAAAACATCGGCGACCATACGGCCGTCGAAATCCAAGTGGAATTGAAATGATTCGATAAAGGAGACCTATGAGCCTTCGGTTCCTCACCATTTTGTTGTTGGCGGCGGCGATCGGCACGCTGCCTCTGGCCGGCCAGTCTTCCGCCAAGCACTGGGTCCAAGGCAAAACCGTGGATGGCCAGCCTGATTTGCAGGGAGTCTGGATCAACGCGACCATTACGCCTTTCGAACGGCCCAACGAGTTGGCGGGCAAACCCGTGCTCACCGACCAGGAGGCTGCGGCCCTGGAGGAAAAAGCCGCGGAAGGCCGGGTCGACAAACCGCCCAAAGAAGGCGATGTCGGCAGCTACAACCAAGTCTGGTTCGACTCCGGGACGAAGGTCGTGTCGACGAAGCAAACCGCGCTGGTGGTCGACCCTGCGGACGGGCGGGTTCCGGTGCGGCCCGAAGCCGAAGCCCGGCGGGAGTTCAACCTGGCCCACAACGCCGACTCGTACGAATACATGAGCCTGTGGGATCGCTGCATCACGCGCGGCGTGCCCGGCGCGATGTTTCCAGCCGGCTACAACAACGCCTACCAGATCGTGCAGATTCCCGGATACGTCGTGCTCGAGTCGGAGATGATCCACAACACCCGCATCATCCCGATCGACGGGCGCCCGCACGTCTCAGCCGCCATCCACCTGTGGGACGGCGATTCGCGCGGCCATTGGGAAGGCAACACGCTCGTGGTGGATACCACCAACTACAACAACCGCAGCCAGATTTCCACCAGCGCCGCGGGTGGGCGCATCAAAGGCATCACGCCCAGCGAAAAGCTGCATGTGGTCGAACGCTTCACGCGCATCAGTGCGGACACGATCCACTACGAGGTGACGATCGACGATCCTGCTACCTTCACCAGGCCCTGGAAGATTTCGATTCCCCTCAGCCGCGATGCGAAGTATCAGATCTACGAGTACGCCTGCCAGGAGGGCAACTACGCCATGACCGATATCCTCAACGCAGGCCGTGTGCAAGACGCTTCCGCCAAGGGGTCCCGATAACTCGATACGGCGATCGCCCGGCCTCGCACTAAGCCTCGCGCGTGATTCGAAAACTCGGAAACGCGGCCACCTCTCTGGCGCTCATCCTGATCGTCGCGTTGGGATTGCGCGTGACGATGACTCGCAATTACGTGCACCAGAGGCCGCCCCAATCGCTGGCCGTGCTTCCCTTCCTTTTCGAATCCGGTAATATCGCCAATTCACTCGCCAGCGGCAAAGGATTCAGTTCGCCGTTTCGCGTTTCCACAGGGCCGACTGCGTGGATGACACCCGTCTATCCCGTGCTGCTGGCCGGGGTGATTCGACTTTTCGGCGCCTACCGTTTCCAGTCGTATCTCGGCGCCGTGGCGCTGAACATCCTTTTTTCGACACTGGCGTGTGTGCCGATTTACTTTGCCGGCAGGCGCATCGGTGGTGCGCGCCTGGGCGCGTTGGCCGCCTGGCTGTGGGCCGTTTTTCCGAACGCCAATCTTCTGACGTTCGAAAGCTTGTGGGACGCTTCTCTGGACGCATTGCTCGGGGCCACTCTTCTCTGGGCCACCCTGTCGCTAGGAGCGAACCCACAGCCGAAACGCAACTGGTGGGCCTATGGTCTGTTGTGGGGCTTCACCTTGATGACGAACGCCGTATTTGCGCTGCTGCTTCCTTTCTGGCTGGGATGGATTGCGTACCGTCAGTGGAAGCGGGGATACGGCTGGGCGTGGCCAGTTGCCGTGACTACCGGCGTGGCCGTCCTTTGCTGCGTCCCGTGGACGATCCGCAATTACGAAGTGTTCCATGCCTTCGTGCCCCTGCGTTCGGTGATGGGACTGCAACTCTGGCAGGGGAACAATGCCCTGACCACGCCGGTTTTTCTCGGGACTCAGCACCCCATCTTCAACTCCGCCGAGCGGGAGAAGTATATCGAAATGGGCGAGATCGCCTACATGCGCGAGAAGACATCTCTGGCCCTCGAATACGCGGAGCAGAACCCGGGAAGAGTGCTGGCATTGACCGGTCGCCGCTTTCTCTCCGTTTGGTTAGGCGGCACGTCCTTTCCACTACGCGACTTTCTGCGGAGCCGCAGCCTGTGGTTCCGATACGTCGTGTTGTTCAATCTCCTCGCGGCGATTGGGGCACTCGCGGGAATCTTGGCCCTGTGGCGATCGCATAGCGACTACGCACTTCCCATCGCCGCGGCGCCCCTGGTATTTCCACTGCCGTATTATGTAACGCTCGTCGAGCCTCGGTACCGGCTGCCGGTCGACCCGGTGGTCTTATTGTTGCTGGCGATCGCACTGCTGGCGGCGGCCCGTCTGGCTGGAAAAAGAATTTGGCCGCTGTGTCGATTTCCGAGGATCCTCCTTCGACCTACCATCAGAGGCGCGGTTCCGCCATAGATTGGCAGCCCGGCCCAACCAAACGGAAGAAAGGAAAATGAAGATGAAATTCTTATGCATCTACAAACCAAGCAAGCCCGAAGTCACGCCCCCCACGCAGGAAGAAATGGCGAGGATGAACAAACTCGTGGAGGAGTCGTTCCAGTCCGGCATCCTGGTGGCAACGGAGGGCTGCCTGCCAAGCGCGCTGGGCGCGCGCGTGCGGCGCTCCAGCGGCAAATACAACGTGACCGACGGTCCGTTCACTGAATCGAAGGAAATCGTTGGCGGCTTCGCCATTCTCAAGCTGAGCTCGAAGCAGGAGGCGGTCGAATATACCAAACGCTTCCTGGAAGTCGCCGGCGACGGTGAGGTCGAGATTCGGCAGGTCTATGAAGCCGGGAATGCGGTGCCAGGAAAAGCATAACCGCCGAAATCGGCCATCGAAGAGGAGGAGATAACCATGAGGTTCATGATGCTGATGATCCCGGCGGGGTATGAAAAAGCCAAACCGGGCACAATGCCAGACCCAAAGGCCGTGGCCGCCATGATGCAGTACAACGAATCCCTCCAGAAAGCGGGCGTGTTGCTGGCGCTCGATGGCCTCCATCCTCCTTCGATGGGCGCGCGCGTTTCTTTCGCGGGAGGAAAGCCCAAAGTAACAGACGGCCCGTTCGCGGAAGCCAAAGAGGTAATCGGCGGCTACTGGATGATTCAGGTGAAGTCGAAAGAAGAAGCCATTGAATGGGCCTCGCGCTGCCCGGCGTCGAACAACGAAGGATCGAAGTCCGGCAGGTGCAGGAGTTCGCGGACTTCGCTTCAGACGCGCCAGCAACACACACATGACGGGCGTTCCGCTCTCGCCGGGAACCGCCATCGCCTTATGTCGCTTGGGTAGTGTCCTGAGGTTTGTAGCTTTAGGACACTGCCGTCGGAAACCACCCTCGCTTGACATCGGCCGGTGAGTATTGTAAAACGACCTACGTTCAAATCTGGGGTACTCGGGCGCCCTTAGTCTGCTTCGTATTGGGTCTTTTGTAAAGCATCGATTTTTTGGAGGAGGTCCGCGCATGCGCTCCCTGATTGCCGTTGGCAGCTTGTTTGCCCTCTCGTTTTCCGCGTTTGCTCAAACCGATCGCGGCACCATCACTGGAACGGTTTCCGACCCCGCCGGCGCGGTCATTGCCGGTGCAACGGTCCAAGCCAAGAATCAGGCAACGGGGTTGGTTTACCCGGCCGCGGCCTCGGCCACCGGCAACTACACCGTGGCTCAATTGCCGGCCGGCACCTATGATGTGACGATCACCGCGCCAGGCTTCAAGCAGTATGTCCGCACCGGCCTGGTGGTGGAGGTCGCGGGAATTCTGCGTATCGACGCAGCGATGCAGGTGGGCACCTCGACCGAAACCGTCGAAGTGACCGGGGCCGCACCGCTGCTCAAAACCGAAAGCACGGAGTTGAGCTATAACGTGCCAACCAACGCCCTGGACGACCTGCCCATCCTGTCCATCAGCGGCGGAGCGGACAATTAATTTCAATCCAGTGCCGGTCTGGGTAACATCCGTAACCCGCTGTCTGCTGTAACGCTGCTGCCGGGCACGAACTTTGCTACCGACAACGTCCTGCGGATTAACGGCATGCCTTCCAGTTCGCAATCCATCAATATCGAAGGCCAGAATGCCAACAATGGGTTCCAGTGGGAGCTCACCCAGATGGTGCAGTCGAGCACGGATGCGATTCAGGAGGTTGGCGATTGAGACAAGCAACTACGCGGCCGAATTTGGCCAGGCAGGAGGCGGCTACTTCAACTACACCATGAAGTCGGGCACCAACCAACTCCATGGAAGCGCCTACGACTATTTCGTCAACGAAGCTCTCAACGCCGGCTTGCCATTCACGGACGCCGGCGGCGAAAATCCGTCCAAGGAAGGCCAGCATGTCCGCAACCCCGTTCGCCAGAACGATTACGGCTTCACGCTGGGTGGGCCGATCAAGATTCCCAAACTCTACGACGGCCACAACAGGACATTCTTCTTTTTCAGCTTCGAGCAATTCCGGCAGAACAATTTCACCACCAACACCACCGCCTCCATGCCTACGGACGCCTATAAACAGGGAGATTTCAGCGGGGCTTTGGCGCCTTTTATTCCCTGCGGCGGCCCCGATCCGGCCGGCCAGACGGTTTGCATCAACGAAGTTTTCAACCCCACCACCACCCACGTGGTAAACGGGAGCACGGTGCGGAATCCGTTCGCCAACAACCAGATTCCACCGACCATGTTCGACCCCACCGCCAAGTTGATTCAGGCCATGTTTCCGGAGCCCAACACGCCTGGCCTATTCAATTACACCGCGCCCGGCTATTCCGACTTCCGGCACACCACCATCCCTTCGCTCAAGGTCGATCACAACATCAACACCAAGATGAAGCTGGCCGCGTACTATTCGGCCACGCGTACCGTGTCGCCCCTGAATAACGGCTTCCCCCAGATATGGTCCTCGAGGCAAGCTCAGGACATTCTTTCGCAAACCATTCGCGTGAATTTTGACGATACGCTTACGCCCACGCTGCTGCTGCATTTGGGGGCCGGCCTGCTGCACACTTCAAACCCCCAGCAGACCGCCTTCTACGACCAAGCTGCGAATAACATATTCCCCGAGGGAACCCCCTTCCCTGCCAAAAACTTCCCCTATGTTTCGGGAATGTGGAGTCCGTTCGGGGGCGGTTTTTTCCCGCCCGTCGCAGGCATCGCCAGCTCTACCGGCTCGTTTTATGAAACGCCGTCCCAGTTCGACATCAAGCCGACCTTCAATGCCAGTTTGACGTGGGTTCACGGAAACCACACCTATAAGATCGGGGCGACCGCGCGGTTTGAGGGGCTGCCAACCGTCACTAACTCCCAGGCGCAGGGAGAGTTCACGTTCGGACAAATCCAGACTGCCGATCCGTGGCAGCTCGGCCAGGCTTTTGCGAATTCCGCCAGCAGCGGAAACGGGTACGCCAGCTTCCTGCTGGGTGACGCCAACCAGCTCCAGGTGTCCGCCCCCGGGGATTTGCGGTTGGGCATGCATGCGTACTCGATATATCTCCAGGACACCTGGAAGGTGACCCGCAAACTGACGCTCGATCTGGGACTGCGATGGGATTACGCGAATCTGTGGCGCGAACAGTATGGCCGGATGCAGAGCGCCGATTTCGGTCTTCCGAACCCGACCATCGGTGGACGATTGGGCGCGGTCGAATACGAGGCCACCTGCCACTGCAACTTCTCCACCGCATACCCGTTCTCGATCGGACCCCATATTGGGGTGGCCTATCAAATTACGCCTAAGACGGTGTTCCGAGCCGGCGGCGCCATCTCCTACGGCGCGGGGTCGGATCAATCCGAACTGAACAACATCGATAAAGACTTCCTGGCCCTGGGAACTCCGGCTTACGGAGAGCCCGCGGCGATTCTCAAGAACGGCGATGTGTACGGGCCCGGCAATGTTCTGGGCAATCCCGTGCTGAGTTGGCCGAGCTCATTTCTAAACACTTCGTACTTCCCGGCGCCGACGGCGTCCGGCATCATACCCCCCGCGCCACCATTCATCTCCATCGCGTCCAACGCCGGCCGTCTGCCGCGCATCTTTCAGTGGAGCGTAGGCTTGCAGCGGGAGCTTTCCCACGACCTGCTGGTGGAGGCCGCTTATGTGGGCAATCGCGGCGCCTGGTGGGCGGCGCCTCTGCTGGCAGGCTTCCCCAACTACAATGCGGTGACGCCGCAGTATTTGCAATCCCAGTTCGGGCTGAACGTTGCCAACACCAACGATGCCCTGCTTCTGAACACTCCGATCAACTCGCCGGCTGTGCTGGCGCGGTTCCCCCAGTTTGCCAATCCCAACAGCGTGTACCCGGGGTTCCCTGCTGCGGAGCCCTTGATCGCCGCCCTGGTGCCGTACCCGCAGTGGTTTGAAGGCATCCCGCCTTTCCTCGGCCCTCCTATGGGCGACACCTGGTACGATTCGCTGCAGGCCAAGGTGACCAAGCGATTCGGGCACGGGCTCCAGGGCGCAGCGGCTTACACGTGGCAGAAGTCGCTCACCAACGGAGCCAACTCCAACACCTCGTACGTAACGCCGGATCCTCCGCTCATCAACGATGTATTCAACCTGGCCTCGCTCAAGCAGCTTTCCGGTTTCGACCTGCCCCAGATGTTCGTCGTCTCCTTCACTTACCTCACGCCCAAATTACCTGCGGGAAATGGCTCCACGGGGATGAAGGCCCTATCGTGGCTGGTGCGCGACTGGACCTACAGCGCCGTGATGCGATACCAGAGTGGCTCCTTGCTGCCCACGCCGCCCTCCAACAACAATCTGCTTTCGAACCTGGGCCGCGGACCCGCCAACAATCCGGCGCTGTGGGGCGGCGGCACCACCTTCTATAACCGGGTCAACGGTCAACCGCTATTCCTGGCCGATCCAAATTCCAAGTTCGATCCGACAACGCAACTGGTGCTGAATCCGGCGGCGTGGACGGACGCCGCGCCGGGGCAGTTCGGCGCCTCCGCCCCGTATTACAGCGATTTCCGCTGGCAGCGCCAGCCGTCCGAGAGTATGGGAATCGGACGAATCTTCCGGATCAAGGAAGCCTACACGATTCAACTCCGGGCTGAATTCACGAACATCTTCAACCGCATGTTCTATGCCGTGCCGTCCGATGGGGCCGGGTTCCTGGGACTGAACAATCCCGCTACGCCTGTCGGCAAGTCCAACTCGTATGGCAACCTCAGCGGTCTGTTGTCGTCGGGCTTCGGGTACGTCAACTGGTTTAACGGAGGCGTGGGATCCCAGGAGGGCCCGCAACCCAGAAGTGGCAAGATCGTGCTACGGTTTACGTTCTAACGAGGTCGGCAGTCCCTCAGACTGGTCCACTCCCTGGCGGCTCATCGCGGCCGTCAGGGACCGACCCGCGCGACATCAAAGTTGGGGAGACGCTGCCCAATCAGAGCCGCGACCGTTAGGGAGCGTCCTGCCGCTAATTCTAACGCTCCCTAACGGTCGCGGCTCACCTGAAGTTCTCCTACGCCAGGATTACCTCGATGGTCCGGCGTTTCCGTAAATCGCTCACTTTCATGTCGCGCGCATCCCTCCGCAATTGCATTTCTCCACATCCCCGTGTATATTCAATCCTAGGTGCTCAGCGCACCACTCCTGCCCATGCGCATGCGAATGGACAACACGATGGAGAGGGTATGGTAACCCCCGTCGCCATACGTGTTGAAATCCCGTTTCCGCATGCGGATCTGATCCCGGGCGCTTCGTCTACCCGCTAGCAGCCGGCTCTTCCGCTTAACCCTTTTTTCATAACCGGAATCGGCGCTTCAGGAGGCGCATTTCTATGTCTGCTACTGCAACTGCACCACAACGACAACCGGCCGGCATCTGGCAATCGATGCTGGAAGCTCTGCGCGGCACCGAGCAGGATTTCACCGAAGGCTCGATCAGCCGGGCCGTGCTTCTGCTGGCCACGCCGATGGTGCTCGAGATGTTCATGGAGTCGCTGTTTGCCATCGTCGACGTCTTCTGGGTGAGCCGGCTGGGCGCAAACGCCGTGGCCACCGTCGGACTGACCGAATCGATGTTCGCGCTGGTGTTCTCCGTGGCCATGGGTGTCAGTATGTCGGCCACGGCCATGGTCGCACGGCGCATTGGCGAAAAGGACCAGGATGGCGCCGCCATTGCCGCGGTACAGGCCATCGCCCTGGGATGTCTTCTCGCTGTGGTGATGGGTGTGCCGGGCTACTGGTTTGCCCCGCGATTACTCGAGTTGATGGGTGCATCCGCTAGTGTGGTCGCGACTGGTCACAATTACACCGCCATCGGGTTAGGCGGAATCTACAGCGTCATGCTGCTGTTCCTTAACAATGCGATCTTCCGCGGCGCCGGCGATGCATCGATCGCCATGCGCGTGCTCTGGTTTTCCAACCTGATCAACCTGGCGCTCGATCCGCTTTTGATTTTCGGCCTCGGGCCGTTTCCCGCAATGGGCGTCACCGGAGCGGCCGTTTCGACTCTCACGGGACGCACCTGCGGCGTGTTGCTCCAGGTCTGGATTCTGAACCGCGGGCACAGCCGGATTCGCATTCGGGCGAAAAGCCTGGCCATCGTCCCGCGCGTGATCGGCGCGTTGGTGCGCGTGTCGGCTACCGGCGTATTGCAGTTCGGCATCGCGCACACCGGCTGGGTGGCTCTGGTCCGGATCATCAGCGGTTTCGGCAGCGACGCCGTAGCCGGCTACACTGTGGGCATCCGCATCTTCATCTTCGCGATTCTGCCATCGTGGGGATTGAGTGGCGCGGCATCCACGATGGTTGGCCAGAATCTGGGCGCTCGCAAGCCGGACCGCGCGCAGCGTGCGGTGTACACTACCGCCGCCTACAACATGGCATACCTGGCGCTGGTGTCCGTGCTGTTTATCGCCGCTCCGGAAAAGTTGATCGCGTTGTTCACCACCGATCCCGCCATTGCCCCTTATGGTGTGGCCTGCCTGCGCATCCTGGGATACGGCAATGTGGTCTACGCCTTCGGCATGGTCATGGTGCAGTCGTTCAACGGCGCAGGCGACACCGTCACGCCGACGTTCATTAACGCGATCGGCTACCTGCTGTGCGAGATCCCGCTCGCATGGGCCCTCGCTCACCGTTTGGGGATGGGCGTGCCAGGTGTCTTCGCGTCTATTCCGATCTCAGAGCTGTTCATCACGCTGATGGGTCTGGCGATGTTTCTGCGCGGCAATTGGAAAACGAGACTTATTTGAGTGCATCATTGGAGTGGCGCAGACCATCGTTTTTTTGTGGCCTGCGACCGGCGGCAGACGACAAACTACGATCGTCTGCCCCACGAAAGGAGCATGCGCGTGCGACTATCCGTCTTTCTTGTCGCGCTGTTGCCATCCATCGCCGCCGCCGCGGTCGCCGACTCATCCGCCAACGGCTTCACCGTCAAGATCACGGTCAATATCCAAGCGCCTCCGGACGACGTGTACCGCAAGCTGGTGCGCAATATCGGCGACTGGTGGAGTTCCTCGCATACGTTTTCGGGCGATGCTCACAATCTGAGCCTCGACGACAAGGCGCCCGGGTGCCTCTGCGAGCGCCTTCCGGGCGGAGGCAGCGCGCGGCATTTGGAAGTAGTCAACGTCGCTCCCGGCAAGACACTGGTGCTGAATGGCGGGATGGGACCCCTTCAATCGCTCGCCGCGACGGGCAGTATGACGTTCCAACTCTCCCCGGCAACGGGCGGCACGAAATTGGACCTAACCTACGCGGTTGCCGGTTATCTTCCCGCCGGCATCAACGTCTTAGCCGGTCCCGTCGATACCGTCTTGACGGAGCAGGTAACCCGCTTGAAGAACTTCGTCGAGCAAGGAAACCCCGCTCCCAAATAGCGAGCGATCGTTATTGCCCGGCAAACCGCACCGCTCGCCGCTCCTTGCTCAGCGCTGTCGCGAGCGCGGCCAATACGAACACCGTCGCGGCGGTTGCGGCCATCGCCACCGCATAACTCGTTCGGCCCGCGAAGACCGCTTCGATGTACGCCACCGAACCCGCAATCAGCACGCCGCACTGATAGCCGAACCCGGGCATGAAACCGCGCACCGAATCGGGCGATAACTCCGCCAGATGCGCGGGGATCACTCCCCAGGCCCCCTGCACCATGAACTGCATCAGAAACGCCCCCACCACCAGCAGCCTCATCGATGGCGCAAAGGCCCATACCGGGATCACCACCAGGGCCGCCATCAACGCCGTGATCATGGCGCGCCGGCGCCCGGAGCGGTCGGAGAACAGGCCAAACAGCGTGCCGCCGATAATGGCTCCGAAGGATGCAACGGCGGTCATGGCCGCGCGCTCCTTGGGAAGAAAGTGCCATTGCCGCTCGAGGAACGTCGGATACATGTCCTGTGTACCGTGCGACACGAAGTTCATGGTGGTCATGAAAAACACCATGAACGCGAACACCTTCCAATGCGAGAGAATCCCGTTGAATAAATGCGCCCAGGTCTTGTGGCGCGTCCGGTGCCAAACCTCCGACTCTTTCACGCGGAAGCGCACAAACAATGCCAGCAGCGCCGGCAATCCGCCGATGAAAAACAAGGGCCGCCAGCCTACGCGGTCAAACAGGAAAAAGTAGCAGCCCGCGGCTAGCAGATTGCCGCATGCATAGCCTTGCTGCAAAACGCCGGAGAGCAACCCGCGCAACCGCGGCGGCACCTTCTCCATAGCCAATGTTGCGCCCACGCCCCACTCACCACCCATCCCGATCCCGAAGAGCGCGCGGAGCAACATGAAGGTGGTGTAATTGGGCGCCAGTCCGGAAAGCACTTCCACCACCGAGTAGAAAACCAGATCGATCATCAGCGGCAGGCGGCGGCCGTAGCGGTCGGCCATGAGCCCAAACAAGAACGCGCCCACCGGCCGGAACGCCAGCGTAATGGTGAGCGACAGCGCCATGGAGGCGTCCGAGACGTGGAACTCGCGGCCGATGGCGGTGAGGCAGAACACCACCAGGAAATAGTCGAACGCGTCGAGGGTCCAACCCAGATAGCCGGCGAGTACGGCAGCCTTGTGGTCGGTGGCGGCGACCGGCGGCTTCTCACCCGGCTGATGTTTCTCGACTGGTGTCATGGCTTGGCCGCCCGGTGGAGACCAATGCCTCCCAGAATGAACCGGCGCGCCTCCACTTGGCGGTAGCCAACGGTCTTGAGAAGAGTCGAAAAATCGTCAATCGAAACAAAGCTGCGCAGCGAATCGGGTATATAGGTGTACGTGCGCGCCCGCCCGTGCAGCAGGAGCCCCCAGAAAGCGCCTTGCGCGTAGAGATAGCCGAGGTACAAACGGCGCAAAAAACGGCTGGCCGGCAGGAAAAAATCGAGACTTACCAGCAGGCCACCGGGCCGCGTGACGCGCTCGATCTCCGCCAGAGCCTTCGCCAGGTTGCCGAAATTGCGCAATCCGTAGCCGATGAAAACGCAATCGAAGGAGTGGTCGGGAAAAGGAAGTACGCCGGCATCCGCGCAAACCGTGCGCTCTACACCGCGCTGCCGGGCCAACCGCAGCATGCGCTCGGTGAGATCGAGCGCGATGGCTTTCGATTCCGGATGAGCTCGGCTAACGAGCGCCGAGAAATCGCCGGTGCCCGAGGCGAGATCCAAAATCACGGCGTCGGCCGGCAGACGCGCGTCTTCCACCCCGGCTCGTTTCCAGCGCCGGTCCATGCCGTACGAAAAGGCCCGCGTGATGAAATCGTAGCGGGGCGCGATCGTGTGGAACATCGCGCGCATGAGCCGCGAGTCTTGTTTTTCGGCTGGTAGTTTCACCTGGCAGGCCGAATTGTATCATTACCTGCCGGGCAGCCGGAACGGCTGCCCTGCTTGCTGCCCTTGGTTGGCCGGAGCCCTTACGCCGGACGCTTGGTACTCCGCGCGTTGATGACTCGCGGTTGTATCGCGGCCATGGTGGTCGCGGAAGCGCCTACCGCCGCCAGCGACGTTATCCCGGCCATTTCCGCCATTTGGCCCGCCGGCAAGTCCTCCGCATCAATGCAGAACGTCAATCGCCCGGCTACGGGATCGTAATCCACTGAGACCAGATCCCCACCGTGAACCTGATCGGTGGCCATTAGATTGGAGAGCGGATGCACCAGGTGGCGCTCGAGCGCGCGTTTCAGGTGACGAGCTCCGTATTTGAGGTCCGTTCCCTCGCGCAACAGATAGTCCTGAGCGCTGGCCGTGACGGTAAACACGAAGGGCGTCTTGTGCGATGTCTCGAAAAGACGCTGCTGTATCATGTTCAGTTCGATCGTCAGGATCTTGCGGAGTTCCGCGTCTCCCAGTGGCCGGAAGACCACGGTCTTGTCGATTCGATTCATGAACTCGGGCGAGAATTTCCTGCGCGCGGCTTCCACTCCGGCGCGCGCAATCTTCTCGGTCAGCTTGTCATCGACCACCGCCGTGAGCCGGCGGCGCTCCGTGTCCCGGGCGGCGAACCCCAGGTTTGGCCGCAGAATGGAATTCATTTCACCGGCGCCCAAATTGCTCGTCATGAAGATCAGCGCCTGCGAAAAATCCACGCGGCGGTTATCGCCCAGCGTGAGCGTGGCTTTGTCCAGGATGCCCAATAGCAGATTCCAGAGTGCATCGCTGGCCTTCTCGATTTCATCAAATAAGACAAAGCTCAATTTCATCCGCTCGGTGTGATACTGATTGAGCGTTTCCTGGCTTAGCAGCGGATGCGTCTCGCGATGCCCGAGATATCCCGGTGGCGAGCCGATCAGCTTCGCGATCTCGTGGCTATGCTGAAACTCGCCACAGTCAATCTTCACAACGGCCCGGCAATCACCTGCAAGACTCTCGGCAGTCGCCTCCACCAGCCGGGTTTTTCCGGCGCCGGTTGGCCCCAGAAACAGTAGATTGCCGACCGGCCTTCCGGGGCTGCACATCCCGGCGAGGTAGGTTTGATAGGTGCTGACAATCTGTTCGATGGCCTCGTCCTGGCCAACGATGCGCTTGCGGAGGTCGGCCTCGAGTCTTTCCGCTTCCGACCCTGTCTGCAACGGATCCAACATCTTCATGAGCCGCCCCATATCCCGCCTCCCTTTCTCGATTCCCAGTACCTTCGAGGTCGTCATCAACCTCTTCTACTGCAATTGACGTGCCGCCGCGAAAACGGATTCGTAAGCTTGTGTAAACCCGGTTCCTGGTGCGGTCGATCACTTCTCGCTCCCACACTCGAAACCAGACGAAAGGAGCCGATGCCATGTTTTCGTCCTCAGGAATCCAGCCGGTTCTCGTTCGCTCGGCGGCTCAACAAAGCCAAGAGCGCCGCTAGAGCCATCGCCAGAACGTCCTCGGCTTTCTTGATCTGTAGATGGATGCATAGCAGACTCAAACAAACTAGAAAGACGCACACCACGATGTGCCCCCCTGGAGTATTCAGACAGCGTAATAGGTTTCCCACACACTTCTCCTTCGCCTTCTGACTGGAAATGTCTAAAGGCCGTATTTCGATCCGACTGCGTTCAGGATTGGATGCCGCTAGATATCCTCGACAACCGCGGCGAAACTGGTAGTAAAGAGCGAAAGCTCACCAGCCACTCGACTCCCAATTTCCAATGTGCTCATCATCACCCTTCATTAGGCAATTGAAGTGCCACCGCGAAGACTATTCGTAAGTCTTTGTAAACAGGCCTTACAGCCCGGTCCCGTCCGGTCGTTCACTTCTTGGGGCGGGACGGGCGCATTTCGAGCGCGCTCACCATGGTCCGGGCCGGCATGCGCAACACGAATGTTACGGCGTCGGCAACATCGTCCGGCGCAATCATCCAGGAGGTATCGCCGCTGCGATTGCTGGGTCCCCCGGAGAATCCCGTGTCGACGCTCCCCGGCATGATACTGCTGACCCGTACATTGTCATAGCGATGGTCGAGCATCAAGGCCTCGGTGAATCCGTTGAGTCCAAATTTCGACGCGTTGTAACCGGCCCCGCCGCTAAATGCGTTCTTGCCGGCCAGGCTGGAGATGTTCACGATATACCCTCCACCGCGCGCGCGAAAGCGAGCCAAAGCCTCGCGCGAACAGTAAAAGGCGCCGCTGAGATTCAGATCAATGTTCCGGTGCCAGTCTTCCGGTGACATTTCCCCGACCTTGCGGAACACGCCTTGGCCCGCGTTATTCACCAGAATGTCCAAGCCGCCGAAGCGCGTGTCCACAGCTTGAAAGAAGCGGGCGGCATCTGCGGCCTTGCTCACGTCGGCCGCCTCGGCGAACAGTTCGCCGCCAGCCCGGTCGATCGAACCCAAAGCTCGATCCACCGACTCGCGTGTTCGCCCGCAGATGGCCACGCGCACGCCTTCTTTGAGCAAACGCTCCGCGATGGCGCGGCCAATTCCACGCGTTCCACCCGTTACTACAGCAACTTTTCCGGAAAGGTTTTCCATAAACCAGATTCTACGTAAATGCGGCTTCCGGACGGGGCCGCTTGCTAGAATGAGGTTAACGAAATGGCTCCGAGTGCCCCTCTTACCCCGGTGCGAGAGATCCTGGAGGGCCGTCTCTCGAAACTGGTCCGGGAATTGGAAGAGCTGTTTGACGCACAGCTCTCGGCGCAAGTCTCCGCCGAAGTCCAGCAACAAGTGGACGCGCTGACGGCTCAGGTTTCGGCCGATGCCCGGGACCGCGCGCGCCTCGAGTTCGCCGATTTCCTGAATCAAGCCGTGAGGCGGATGCGGCAAAGCAGTGACCGCAGCGAACTGGGCGCTACTTTGGTCGAACTGGCGGGCATGTTCGCCAACGGGGCGGTGCTGCTCAGCATCGGCAAAGGTGTGGCGCGCGGCGAGCACGCGCGGGGAGTCCCGCCGGACCGCGCCGAAGCGGTCGGTCAATTGGAGATCCCTCTGGCATCGGCGGCGGCCTTAAGGGAAGCTCAAGAGACCCGCGACCCGGTTACCACCATCGCTACCGCGACGGAGGTGTCCGAGCAGTTGGCTACCTTCGCGGGCCAGAATGACGACGGACGTCTTTTCCTGTTTCCCCTGACAGCGGGCGATCGCGTGCCGGCGATCTTGTGTGCCTGGGGAGCCGCGCCCGGTTCCGCGCTCGAATTGCTGACTCAGTTAGCTGCGGCCGTTTGGTCCGGACTACCGGCGCCCACCGGCCTGGTGGGTATCTCCGGCTCGGAAGTGCCTACACCCTCCGCTTGGGACACCCTTCCCGCCGAAGACCAGCGGCTGCACCTGCGTGCGCAGCGCTTCGCTCGGGTCCAGGTTGCCGAGATGCGGTTGTACGAGACCGAAGCGGTGCAATCCGGCCGCGCGCGTGGCGATCTCTATGGAGCTCTGCGCGAGCGCATCGATCGCGGACGCGAGTCGTTCCGCAAGTCTTTCTTCACTTGTCCCAGCATGGTGGATTACCTCCACCTCGAATTGCTACGAACCTTGGCCCATGACGATCCGGAAGTTCTCGGCAAGGATTATCCCGGTCCCCTGCTTTAGCCTCGTGGGGCTGGCGCTGGTAGCCTGGCACCTCGAGGCTACCTCTGCCAAGAACGCTCCGCCGGCGCTCGCCGCATTGGTCCGGGCTGAGCGGGAATCGCCCACCCCCGCCCGGCGCGCGGCGGTGGAAGCATATGCCGACACGCACGCCCACGAGCCCAGCGGCGCCCTGGCCCGCCTCGCGCTGGGTGTCATCGCCTACGAACAGCAGAACTACGCCGCGGCTTTGACCGATCTCAATAAGGTGGGCGGGAAGCTGCCCAAAATCGCCGACTACGTCGCCTATTACGAAGCGGCCTCGCGCGTGGAATCGAACGAGCTGGCCGGCGTCGAACAGGAACTGGCAGCGGCACATCCCCCCGCCCTTTCGCCCCTTGCGGGCAGAGCATGGCTGCTCGAAGGCCGGGCGCTGAAGACCACCAATCCAGCCGAGGCCGTACGCCGGTTGCGCGAGCATTATGCCGAGTTGCCGCAACCGGAAGGCGATGTGGTCCTGGCGGATGCCTGCCTGGCCGCGGGCGATCCGGCACACGCCGCCGACTTCTACCAGCGCGTGTACTTCCGCTACGTCTCCGGGGATCCCGCCGGGCGGGCGGCGGCCGCTTTGATCGAGCTCCAGCAGAGCATGGGACCTGCCTATCCGCAGCCGCTCGCCGCACAGAAGCTGCAGCGGGCCGACCGCCTGCTCGAAGCCGGTGAGTTCCCAGATGCGCGCGCGGCTTATCAGGAGCTCGCCATCGAACTGCCCGGCCTCGCGCGGGAACAGGCTCGTGTGCGCCTGGGTGTGACCGACTTCCGCGCCGGAAACACGGCGAATGCCTACCCCTATTTGCGCGGCCTCGAATTGATGGAACCGGAAGCCGACGCCGAGCGCCTGTTCTACCTCGAGGAATGCGCGCGCCGGCTGACGGACGACGATGAAATGCTCGGCGCGCTCGAGCGCTTGAAGACCACGTACCCGCGGTCGCCATGGCGTCTCCGCGCGCTCACTGCAGTGGCCAGTCATTTTCTGGCCGCCAACCGCCCCGGCGATTACATTCCGCTCTACCGCGCCGTTTACCAGGATTTTCCGGGCGAAGCGCAGGCTGCCGTCAGCCACTGGCGGGTCACCTTCCAGGCTTACCTGCAGCATGCCAATGACGCGGACGACTTACTACGCGAACATCTGCGCCAGTATCCCGGCCACGCTACGGCTGGGGCAGCGCTCTACTTCCTGGCCCGGAGCGCGGAAGCCAACAACGATCTGGGCGCCGCCAGTACCTTTTATTCCCGGCTGAGCCAGATGCTCCCCAACACGTATTACGGATTGTTGGCGCGGAATCGCCTGGAGCGTTCCGAGATCCGCTCGGCCCAGCCCTCCGCGGAAGCGGCTGCCTTCCTGGAGACACTCCGCTGGCCGGAAGCCAAGCCGGTGCCGGCCTCTGCCACCGGCGCCACCACGCTGCGCATCGAACGTTCGCGCTTGTTGCGAACAGCGGGCTTGAACGATTTAGCCGACTCCGAACTTCGCTTCGGCGCGCGCACCGACGGTCAACCCGCGCTCCTGGCAATGGAAATGGCCTCGGCCGCCGATGCTCCCTACCAGGGTCTGCACATGATGAAATCGCTCTCGTCGGACTATCTCAACCTGCCGCTCGATCGCGCGCCCATGAAATATTGGGAACTCCTGTTTCCGCTGCCGTACCGTGGAGCGCTGGTGGCCAACGCGCGCGCCCACGATCTCGATCCGTATCTGGTGGCGGGTCTCATTCGACAGGAATCGGAGTTCAACCCGCAAGCGCTCTCGCGCGCCAACGCTTACGGGTTGACTCAAGTTCGCCCGTCCACCGGAAAGTTGTACGCACAACGCGCGGGAGTGTTGCGCTTTACCAATCGCGTGCTGTTTGAACCGGTGACCAACTTGAAAATCGGCACGACCGTACTGCGATCCATGCTGGATGATAACGGTGGCAACCTCGAGCAGACGCTGGCTTCGTACAATGCCGGCCCCAACCGGGCGGCCGAGTGGGTGAGCTGGAAAATGTACCGCGAGCCGGCCGAATTTGTCGAATCGATCCCCTTCACCGAGACCCGCGACTACGTGCAAGCCGTTCTGCGCAATGCGGACATTTATCGAAGGCTTTACAGTGGCCGGGCCTTCTAGAACGCCAGTACTATCGAAGGTTAGTCGCTGCGTGGAACTCCAGTAAGGCGGCCCATGTGAACTGCTGAAGAGGCGAAGGATCTTACCCGATTCGACGTTTGCGGATACCGACGCTCGTCACTCATCTCATTGAAAAATCGGGGCCGGGACAGTTTCTGGAGCGCGCCTTTTTGCACATTCCGGAGCGGCGGGTCGAAAAATCCGCTTTTGTTTTGATGAGAAATGTGCGAACCTAAAAACAGCCCGGCACAGTTGCAGACGAGGGTACTAAGTGCGCTGGATTTTATCCGGGCAGGATAAAGATCTGATGCTTCCGGAGTTTCTCATTCCCGAATCTACCATCCGCGAAGCCGGTGCCGGACTCGATGTCAGCCTCGGCAACCATCAGGGTGGCGTGCTCATGCTCACCCTCGGCATTACGCGAACCATCGAACAAGAAAGCCTGGAGATTTCGGTTTGGGGCTCTGCCGACGGAACCGAATGGGGCGCCGAACCGCTCATATCTTTTCCACAGAAGTTCTATTGCGGCACCTATCAGAATGTGCTCGATCTCACCGGACACCCCGATGTGAAACACCTGCGTGCCAAGTGGCGCGTGAACCGATGGGGCAAGGGTGAATCCAAACCGCTTTTCGAGTTTTACCTCTTCGTCAAGGAACTGCAACACGAAACCCTGGCGATGGGCGCTTAACCGCCCGACCCTCCTCTCGACCTCCGCGCCTCTTTATACATCGCGCGCCTGTTTATACATCGAAAGAAGCATGACCACCGGCGTTCTTGCCACGATTCCGTGCTCTACCCGCGGCGACATGTGAACCAAGGCGCCCGCCTTCACTTCGTGCACATCTCTGCCAACCGTCAACTGCGCCTCTCCTTTGATGAAATGAAGCGATGCGGCCATGGGCGCGGTGTGGGCCGAAAGCTCCTGCCCTTCGTCAAAACCGAAGAGCACTACTTTCACGTGATCGTCGTTATACAGCGTGCGGCTCAGAATCCCTTTGGCCGGAATCTGCACTTCTGCCTCAAGGTTGGCGAAGAACGTGTAAGAGTCGCTCATGGTTACAGTCTCCTCCGATTTCCGCAGCGCCGCTCGGTGACCACCGCTCGTTTGTTATCTTGTAGGGAATGATCACCTGCGAAGAAGCGCTCGATTTGTTTCGGTCCGATGACTTGATCGGCATCGGGATGGAGGCCGACGCGGTTCGCCGCAAGTGGCATCCCGAAGGAATTGTCACCTACATCATCGATCGCAACATCAATTACACCAACTTCTGCACCGAGTATTGCACCTTCTGCGCGTTTTATCGGCCCATGGGCCATCCGGAAGGCTACATCCTTTCGAAAGATGTGATCTTCGGCAAAATCCAGGAAACCATCGACCTGGGCGGTACCGGCGTTCTGATGCAGGGCGGGCTGCATCCCGACCTCAAAATCGAGTGGTACGAAGACCTGTTCCGCAGCATCAAGCAGCGCTTCACCATTCACCTTCACGCCCTCTCCGCGCCCGAGGTCACCAACATCGCGGAGGTCAGCGGGCTGAGCCTGCGTGACACCATCGCACGTTTGCGCGATGCCGGGCTCGATTCGATACCCGGTGGCGGCGCCGAAATTCTGGATGATGCCGTCCGCCAGCGGATCAGCCGGCTGAAGTGCAATGTCCAGGAATGGGTGGATGTCCATCGCACCGCGCACCAACTCGGCATGCGGACGACGGCGACCATGATGTTCGGCTGCGGTGAGACTTTCGATCAGCGCATGAACCATCTGGAGCTCGTGCGCAACCTTCAAGAGGAGACCGGCGGTTTCACCGCCTTCATCCCGTGGCCGTTCCAACGGGAGAACACGTCGCTAGGCAACTTCATCAAGGAAGAAGCGACGGCCGTCGAATACCTGCAGATGCTGGCGATTTCCCGGATCTTTCTCGACAACATCGAGCACATTCAATCTTCGTGGGTGACGCCAGGCCTCAAGACGTGCCAGATGGGACTGCGCTTTGGGGGCAACGACGTCGGCAGCATCATGATTGAAGAGAACGTGGTATCTGCGGCCGGCACGCACCACCGCGCCAGTGAAGAAGAGCTGCGGCGCCTGATCCGCGATGCCGGATTCATTCCCAAGCAACGCGATACGCTCTACCGGACTTATTTCCTGAACTGAACTACTTGCCGTTTCCCTGGATCTTGTCGACGCGCGATTCGAGCTTCTGTACACGCGCCAGGATGTCTGCCTGAAAAGTGTCCTGCTTTTCGGACCATTCGACGAGGCGGGTCACGTAATGGGCGCCTGCCGCAATCTTGTCCAGAGGCGCGGACATCCGGTCGACGCGTTCGCCGACACTGCTGATTTCCCGTTCCAGCGATTCCTTCACGTTGACGATCAACGTCGTCATGGATTGGAACTGCTCTTGAATCGCCTGGAATTGCTCCCTGGTTTCTTGGTCCATAGGTTTGTCTCTTACACGCTAGCCGGCGACCCCGTCTTCGCCATCGCCAGAACCCGGTCGTCGAAGTCAAAGCTAGCGGTGCGAGGCTTGTGGTTCCGCGTGTACCACCGGTAGGTCTCCTTCAGCCCGGTCTCGAAAGGAGTCAACTTCATTTTGAGAACGCGCGTGACCTTCCCGATGTTTTCCGTGATGGGAGGTAAGTCGAAGTACTCACCGAAATAGTATGGTTCGTCGATCGCGTTGCCCCCGGCATGTGCGATCACGTCGCGCGGCACGCGCACCAGGGTTGGATCCACGCCTGCCACCTTCGCTAGCTTCTCCACTAGTTCGAATTGGGTGAGCGGCTTGGGGTCGCCAATGTTGAACGCTTCGCCCACTGCCCGCGGCTCCTCTAGCGCGCGCACCATCGCGTGCACCAGGTCGTGCACGTACACGAACTGCATCAAACGGTGGCCATCACCCGGAATGATGACGGGGCGGCCGGCACGCAAGCGGTCCCAGAAAAACTGTTCGCGATAAAAGGGATTCCCCGCACCGTAGATAAACGGCGGCCGGAAGGTGACCACCGGTAAACCCGTTTGGGCGTGCATGCGGAAAAGCCGCCGTTCCGTGCTGGCTTTGTGACGAATATACGGATTCGAATGATAATCTGGCGCCAGCGGATCGCTCTCTTTGTGGTTCAATCCATCCCCGTAGGCCGCCACGCTGGACATGAAAATGTAGCGGCTGAGACGCGTGCCGCCACAAGCACGCACGGTAGCCTCCACTTGTACGGCGCTCGTGCCACGCTCCCAGTCGTACACGTTGTCGTAAACAGCTTCGAAGCGGCGGCCCGCCAAAGCCTCACCAAGAGAACCGGCATCGTTCCGGTCGCCGACCAGATTCTCCACACGCCGCCCTAAGTCGTGCTTGGGCTTGCGGTGCAGAATCGCCACATCGTGGCCCGCCTTCACTAACTCTTCCACCAGGAGACGCCCAATGAAGAGCGTTCCCCCGATGACCAATACTTTCATACCTCTCCTAGAGAATCTGACGTTATGGCCGGGTGAACCGATTCACCCCGCAAAAGGCACGTCTACCAAAAGATACTGCGATTAATCGTAATATTCCAGGCCCAAGTGCGTGATCAAGTCCTCCCCCTTCATCCAGCGCAGGGTGTTTTTCAGCTTCATGAGCTGGATAAAAATGTCGTGTTCGGGGTAGACTTCAGGCGCATGCATAGGGGCCTTGAAATAGAATGACAGCCACTCCTGGATGCCACGCATCCCGGCCCGCTGCGCTAAGTCCATGAACAGCACGATGTCCAGCACCAGCGGAGCCGCCAGGATCGAATCGCGGCACAAGAAATCGATCTTGATCTGCATCGGATAGCCGAGCCAGCCGAAAATGTCGATGTTGTCCCACCCCTCCTTGGCATCTCCCCGCGGGGGATAGTACTCAATGCGCACTTTGTGGTAGAAGTCGCCGTACAGATCGGGGTAAAGCTTTCCTTGCAGAATGTATTCTAAAGCCGATGACTTGCTGACCTCTTTCGACCGGAAAGATCCTGGATCGTCCAGTACTTCCCCATCGCGATTTCCCAGGATATTCGTGGAAAACCACCCGTTGAGTCCCAATAACCGGGACTTCAGGCCGGGCGCAATCAGAGTCTTCATGAACGTCTGGCCGCTCTTGAAATCCTTGCCCGCCACCGGCAGGTTCATCTGGCGCGCCAACTCGAGCAGCGCCGGCGTGTCCGTGGTCATATGCGGCGCGCCATTGGCGTAGGGAACGCCGGACTTCAGCGCGGCGTAGGCATAGATCTGGCTGGGTGAAATCTCCGGGTCGTTCTTTTGCAACCCGCACTCAAAGTCTTTCAAGCTGGCGTGGACGGGAGCGGCCTGGTGGAATACCTCGGTGGAAGCGCACCAGATCATGGTGGTGCGCGCTACGCGGGTCCGCTTCTGAAACTGCCGGATGTCATCCATGATCATCTCGGCGTGGTCCATTTTCGATCCCGGCGGCTTCACGTTCGGACCATCCAGCCGTTTGACAAAGTCGCGGTCGAATACCGCTTTCATGGGCTGGATTGCCGAAAGAGGTTCCTTCAGCTTCTCGAGCAACGGCATATCGAGTACGCCGGCTTTGACTGCGGCTTCATAGGCGTTGTCCGCAAAAATATCCCAGGCGCCTACTACGATGTCTTCCAGCTTTGCCAGCGGCAGGAAGTCGCGCAGGGCCGGACTGCGGCCTTCGGTGCGCTTACCGAGGCGAATCGTTCCCAACTGAGTTAGGGAGCCAATCGGTTTGCCGAGCCCGCGCTTGATGGCCTCCAGGCCCGCCATGAACGTAGTAGTCACCGCGCCCATGCCGGGAATCAGCACGCCTAATTTTCCATCAGCGGGCGCAATTGGAACGGAGTCTTTGCTGGGCAAGATCGGGCCTCCCTTTCAGAGTGAAATGTTATAATACCAACTCCATGCGAGAACGTGCGACCGCCACCCTTACGGCTATGGTTGTCGACGACGAGCAGCTGGCTTGTGACGAGCTCTCCTATCTCTTGAAAGATTTCCCGGAAGTAGAAGTAATTGCAACCGCTTCCAATGGCCTGGAAGCCTTGGATCTGGTCCGGAAAATAGAGCCCGAGCTGGTGTTTCTGGATGTCCATATGCCGGGCTTGGACGGGATCGGGGTGGTGCGGCGGCTGCGCGAAACGGGCGCCGACCTGCCGTATTTCGTTTTCGTGACAGCCTACGACCAGCACGCCGTGGAAGCGTTTCGTCTGGAAGCCCTCGACTACCTGCTGAAACCGGTGGACCGCGTCCGGCTGGCCGAAACCATCGAGCGCGCCCGGCGGGGCATCCAGGAAAAGAAGAACCCGGCTATCTCCGCAGGCGGCGGAACGGCTGCCAAGCCGGTGGCGGCGCCGCGCAGCAAGCTGCTGGTGCGGGCCAACAGCCGCAACTTTATCGTGGACGCCAACGAAGTGATCTACGCCACCATTGACAACGGCCTGATCACCCTGGTGACCACCAACCTGGAAGGCCAATCCAATTACCGCACCATCGAAGATCTGCAGGCCAACCTCGATCGCGACATGTTCTGGCGCGTGCACCGCTCCTATCTGGTCAACATCAACCGGATTAAAGAAGTGGTGCCGTGGTTCAAATCCAGCTACCAGCTCCGCATGGACGACAAGAAGCACACCGAGGTCCCGGTGAGCCGCGTGCAAACCAAGCGGCTGCGGGAGTTGTTCAAGCTGTGACTCGCTGGCTGATTCTGGCCGCTCTGGCAGCCACACCGGTCTTCGTACACGCCCAGTGGTTAAACCATCGGACTCCCGGCATTCCGCGAACCGCCGATGGCAAGCCAAACCTTTCCGCAAAAGCGCCGCGCGGAGCCGATGGAAGACCCGACCTCTCCGGGCTTTGGCAGACGGAGAGCGCCCCACCCGAGATCCTGGAACGCTACATCCCGGGAGCCACCAATGGCGCGGGCGAAGAAGCTCCCTCGCAGTACTTCCTGAATATCTTCTCCGACTTCAAACCGGAAGACGCGCCGCTCCGGCCTGCTGAAGCGGCTTTATTCGAGCAGCGCGCGCAGGCCTTCAGCAAGGAATCCCCGATCCAGCACTGTCTTCCGGAAGGCCTGCCGCTTGTGGAAACCGCCCCGGCGCCCTACAAAATTGTCCAAACGCGCGGCTTGACAATGCTGCTCTACGAAAGAGACACGACCTTCCGCCAAGTGTTTACCGACGGCCGCAAACTGCCCGACGATCCGCAGCCCTCCTGGCTGGGATACTCGATCGGCAAGTGGGAGGGCGACTCGCTGGTGGTCGAGACCGTTGGCTTTAATGACCGGGGTTGGTTGGATGCGCGGGGCCACACCCACAGCGATGCCCTGCATCTGACTGAGCGATTTCACCGCCTCAACATCGGTGATATGCAAGTGCAGCTTACGATTGACGACCCTAAGACGTATACCAGGCCGTTCACCGTCCAGTTGAAACAGCACCTGCTTCCCGACAGCGATCTGCTCGAATACTCCTGCGCCGAAAACGAGAAAGACATACGCCATATCGAAGGCAAGTAGACCTTCCCGTCAAGCTGATTCCGCCGCGCGGCTAGGCCAGCTCCAGGGCACTGGCACCGCGCGTTTGTCGCTCCGTCGGATTGACCGATCTCGCCCGGCCGGCCTATCGGCTCCCCGGCTCCACCACGACCACGACGTTGCCCTGCTTGTGTCCGGCCTCCGCGTACCGGTGCGCCTCCGCAATTTGCTCGAACGGATAGCGCCTGCCAATCACGGTCCGGAGCTTCCCGGCCTCGATCAGCCCTTTGAGAAACTCGCGGTCTCCAGCGGCGACGCGCGCCACCCCGCCCGCCAATTTCGCGGCGCCCGTGATGGAAGTCCACATCCCAAGAGGTATCGAAAGCAGGAACCAGGCAGGGTCCTCCCGAACATAGACGCCGCCCCGCTTGAGCGATCGGAGGCTGCGGCGAACGCCGCCTTTGCCCACCGTATCGAAGACGATGTCATAAACCCGGCCGGCTTTTGAGAAGTCTTCCCGGGCGTAGTCGACCACCTCATCCGCACCGAGAGACTTCACCAAATCCAGATTCGCTGTGCTGGATACGCCGGTGACGTGCGCCCCGAAATGCTTCGCCAGCTGCACTGCGAACACACCGACGCTGCCGGACGCGCCGTAAATGAGCACCTTCTGTCCCGCCTGGATCTTGGCGCTCCTCAGAAAATGCAGCGCGGAAATCCCGCCAAACGACACGGCCGCCGCTTCCTCCAGCGGCATGTTAACCGGCTTGATCGATAAGTTGCCGTCTTCCCGTACACACACGTACTCGGCATGGGCGCCGAACCCGGTGGAACCGAATACTTGGTCGCCTGCGCCAAACCGGGTCACGGACTTGCCCACGGAATCGATGGTGCCGGCGAACTCCATCCCCAAGATGATGGTTTTCTTTGGCCGCCCAAAACCGTTCATGAAACGGATGATGAAGGGATCGGCCTTGCGGATCCTCCAGTCGGCTGCGCACACCGTCGTCGCATGAATGCGAACGAGAACTTCATTATCCTTGGGAACCGGCTTTTCGACTTCCTCGATTTGGACGACTTCCGGAGGTCCGTAGCGGCGATAGACGGCGGCTTTCATGGAGCCCTGGCGGCTTCTGCCAGTGTGTCACCCTTCGGCAGGCGGCCGCTACGCCGATTTCTCCGCTCAGCAATGATAGTGGATCGAGCAGAGTGGCGTGATCGGCAATGATTGCCGACGCTGACCTGGAGCGTCGGCCGCGTTGCCGCCTGTGATAGAGTGATTCCGGTGAGCTGTGGACGCGGATTCCAGGACGGTTTCTCTCCCTCCGCCACCCGGAACGAAGCTCGGCCCATACGAGATCGTTTCACTCATTGCCAAGGGCGGCCAGGGTGAAGTCTACAAAGCGACGGATACGCGCGTAAACCGCACCGTCGCCATCAAGGTTGTCCCAGACTCCTTCTCCGAACGCTTCACTCGCGAGGCCCGCACCGTGGCAGCGCTCAACCATCCGAATATCTGCACGTTGTACGATGTCGGCCCGAACTATTTGGTAATGGAATATATCCACGGTGAGCGGCTCCAAGGGCCGCTGCCGCCCGATCAAGCCATTGAGTATGCACTTCAAATTCTCGACGCGCTCGATTACGCCCATCAGCAGGGCATCGTACACCGCGACCTGAAGCCCGCCAACATCCTGGTCACGAAGCGCGGTGTAAAAGTTCTGGATTTCGGACTGGCAAAGGATACGGCGCAGGACGAGGCTTCTCTCACGCCGGAGGGACGGGTAGTCGGCACTCCGGCCTACATGTCGCCGGAACAGCGCAAGGGTAAACCTGTAGACAAACGGACGGACATCTATGCCTTCGGCCAGATCCTCCACATTTTGCTAACCGGGAGACGCATCGATTCGAAAGGATTCTCGGTCGAGCCGCGTGACTTCGAGGTGGTGCTGAGCAAGTGTCTCGCCCCCAAACCGGAAGATCGGTGGTCAATTCCTGAGATTCGCGATGCGCTCGTTTCGATCCAACAGCACCGCAAGGCTGATGCCGCTGACGTTAACAGACCAGAGGCGAGAGGCCTTCAGCTCGTCGTTCGGATTGCCCTGGCTAAGGTGAAAGTTCTTCTCAGAGTTCGGATAGTTTGGGCTGTTGCTCCTGCGGTAGCACTCGCGGCAATTGCCTATTGGGCATACAGACCTGTCGTCCATACCTTCAGGGTTCAGGCCAACGCCGGATGGCAGAACACAGGGGTTCTGATACAAGCAGGGGAAAGTGTAAGAATCACAGTGGCCGGACGGATCAGCTTAGCTCGGGATCAGGAAGCGGAGCTCCTGAGATTTCTCAACCGCGATCGTTCTCTGCCCCCTCCAGATGTTTTTCAACCTCGGTCCACTAATGCGTTCCGCGCGTGGATATTTCCCGAGGGTGATGAAACCAGCACCGAGTTTGCCGACGACCTTAAGATGGTTCCGGAGAGATCTTGGGGAGTCACGTTGTGCGCAACTCATCCGGACCCCCCTCCGGATATAGACCAGGATGACCCATGGGCTGAGTCCGCAGTGAGGCTGCAGGACATCATCCCGCTGCCCCGACGATCCGGTGTGTATATCTTTAGCAGGGCGGGCTTCCTCGTTTGCATGGTGAACGATGCCGTAATCTCAGAGAGATCTCCCCACGTGCTATCGAGGGACTACTATCGTCTTCTAACTTCGCCTGGGTCGTCGAGCTTGGCCCGTTCTAACGAGGCGTTCCGGCCATCCAATATCCCGCAACTCCTTCTGAGCGATAACACCGGCGAATTCGTCTTGACGATTTCCCCGCGAGAGAAGCCGCCCGAGTGAAGCTATACTGGCGCTTTCTCTCATTTTTCCCCGTTTTGAAACTTGACCACCACGGAAATGCGCCGGTTGCGCGGATCGTTGGGATCGGCCGGATTGAGCAACCGCTGGTCGGCAAAACCGCGCATCTCGACCACCTGCTCGGGGCGCACCCCATCGCCATGTAACAATCGGCGGGCGGCGTTGGCGCGGTCGGCTGCCAGCTCCCAATTGGAATAGCCGCTCGCGACCGTCGTATTGCGAAATGGCCGGGCGTCGGTGTGTCCCTCAATCACCAGGCTGTTGGGCATCCTGCTCAACTCCCCGGCCAGAACTTGGATGAGCCGCTCGCCGAATCGCGAAGGAGCCGGGCTGCCCGTGACGAAGAACATGCCTTGCTCGTTTTCGAGCAGATCGATCCTTAACCCTTCGCTGGTCATGCTGAGGATGATGTTCTTGCTGATCTTTTGGAACTCCGGCATCTGCCGTAGCGCCTGCTCGATGCGGCCCTGCAGATCCTCGACCTTCTTCTGATCGTTCCGCTGGGCTTCTATGGATTTCCCGACTCCTCCGCTCAGCCTCCTGGCATACTCGCGCGGATCGTTGAAGTAACCCTGGATGGATCGCTTGACGCTGCCGCTGGCGTTCATCATCCAAAGCACGATGAACAGGGCCATGAGCGCAGTCACGAAATCCGCGTAGGCCACTTTCCAAGCGCCGCGATGCCTCCGCTCCGGGTAGTAGCGGCGGACCGGCGGCGGGGCCAGACCGGGGGCCTCAGGCGGTAACGTCAGCTTCGGCATGCTCCTCTTGGCCCGGCGGCGGAGGCACCGGTGGGACGCGGGCGTCCTGACGGATGGTCGTTTCCATGGCGATAAAGTCCGGCCGGCACTCCACTGGAATGGAGCGGCGGCCGAATTCGATGGCCAGCAGCGGAGAGGCTCCCCGCGCGTACGCCACTAGCGATGTCCGCAGTACTTGCAGGTATTGCGTTTGGGCTTCGCCCATACCTTCCAGGCGTGCAGCCAGCGGGCCAACCACACCGTAGCAAAGCAAAATGCCCAGGAACGTGCCCACCAGCGCGGCAGCCACCTTCTCACCCACCGTGGCTGGTGAGCCACCGATCGCTTGCATCGTAATCACCACCCCCAGGACCGCCGCCACAATTCCCAGCCCCGGAAGCGAATCGGCCACCGAGGCGAGCGCGCTCACCGGTTCCTGATTGCCGCGCCGCTGAATCTCGATGTCCAGATCCATGAGGTGGTCCAGTTCCTGCGCCGTGGTAACCCCAATCACCAGCATGCGCAAGGAATCACAAAAGAAGCCCAGCGCAGCCGGATCACTGGTTAGTTCGGGATAGCGCACGAACAAGCGGCTCTTGCGGGGTTCCTCAACCTCCGGCTCGAGGCCGATCATGCCGGCCCGCTGCGCATAGACGAACACTTCGTACAGCATGCGCAGACACTTGAGAAAGGACTCTCGTGTGTGGCGAGGTTTCGAGAAAACCTTGGCGATGCCGCGGCCCATTTTGCGAATCACCTTGGGCCGGTTGGCGACCAGCACCATCCCCAGGGCCGCGCCGCCCACGATCAGCAATTCGGCCGGCTGCAACAAAACCCACGGGTTGCCTTTTTCCAGAATGTATCCACCGAAAACGGCCGCAAAGACTAGCCCGATGCCGAGAAGAGCAATCATAGATCTGGAGGCTTTGGGCACCTCCAGAGTTCTCTTATCGGATCAGGATGGAGAATTGTTAAATCAAGCCCGGGACGCCGAAACCCTTGGTGACTTCCTCGCGGAACCAGCGGCGCACACTGAGCGTGGCCTCATGGATTTCGTCATCGTGGGGTCCCAGACAGATCCGGCATTCGGGGCCTCGGGGCTGGAGCACGGCCGGCGGCACTTCCGGCGATTCAGCAGGCAGACTGTCGGGCAATTGTGGGTTCATCGGGGTCGCTCGCCTGAAATTACTCTGCATCATCGCTCGCTTCAAGATGCACATCGGCTAAGGACCCGGCGCTAACTTCCGGTGCCCTGCCGACGCTATCGCTTGCAGCCAAACTGCGGATGCCGCTGTAAAAAAATTAGTCGAAATTCGGGCAGCGATCAAATGGTCTTATGCGGGCACAAAGCACTACCCACGCGAGTGGGGCGCGGGAGTAGGGGCAGGGATAAGATGATCCGTCGCGCGTTTCAATTGGCCGCACGCGGCGTAGATGTCCAGCCCGCGTGGCTTGCGAATGAAGCACGGAAGCGAGCGCCGCACGATTTCCTGAAAGCTCGCGACGCGGGCCGGCTCAGGCGTCTCGAATGAAATTTCCGGTCCCGGATTCAATGCGATCAGGTTGACCTTGGCATTGATGTGTGCCAGCAGCTTCACCACGCGGCGCGCATCGGCATCGGCATCGTTTACGCCCTTCAGCAGCACGTACTCGAACGTTAACTTCTCCCACGGCCGAAGCGGATAGCGCCGGCACACTTCGAGGAGTTCTTTCAAGTGATACTTGCGCGTAATCGGCATCAGTTCGCGCCGCATCTCTTCCGTGGAGGCATTGAGCGAGACAGCCAGTTTGGGACGGATCGCCTCCGCGCCGAGATCTTCAATGCGGGGTGTGATGCCCGCGGTCGAAATGGTGATACGGCGCGGCGAAAGAGCGAATCCGCCCGGATCGAGCAGGATACGCGTCGCTTTGAGCACGCTCTCCAAATTGAGCAGCGGCTCGCCCTGGCCCATCATGACGATATTCAACCGGCCGCCATCCTGCCGCAAACCATTCTCGCGGGAGACCAGGAGCACCTGGCCCACGATCTCGCCCGCAGTGAGGTTCCGTTCCAGTCCTAAGAGAGCGGTCATACAGAACCGGCAATTCACCGGACAGCCCACCTGGCTCGAAATGCAGAGGGTGTCACGCTCCGGCTCGGGCATCCTCACGGTTTCGACCGTGCGGCCGTCACCAAGGCGAAGTAAATACCGGCGTGTGCCGTCGGCTGATTCATGCAGCTGCGCGATCTCAGGAAGGCCGAAGGACAGGCCTTCTGCGAGGTGGCGCCGCATCTGGGCCGGAAGTGTCGTGATTTGAGAGAGCTCGGAAGCCTTGCCGCAGTAGATCGCTTGGTACAGCTGTTTGGCTCGGTATCCTGGCTGCTCAGGGCCGAGAACTGCCTGTATATCGGCAAGCTCCATGCCCACCAGGGGCTGGGACATCGCATATCCAGTGTACGATGGAAGAAGAGGTCCATTCTTTCTGACAGCCCCAACCACCTTCAGTCCCGTGCGGGACATTGAATTTACCACTCTCGGCAACGGCGTCCGCGTCATTACTGAAGCCATGCCGCATGTCCGGTCGGTCTCGGTCGGCATCTGGATCGGCACCGGCTCGCGGCGGGAAACTCCCGAGCAAAACGGCATCTCGCATTTCATCGAGCACATGCTGTTCAAAGGGACTACCCACCGCTCGGCGGAGGATATCGCACGCTCGGTAGATTCGATCGGCGGCAACCTGGACGCCTTCACGGCGAAGGAACTGGTTTGCTTCAACACCAAAGTTCTCGACCAGCACCTTTCGCTGGCGTGGGATGTTTTGGCCGACCTGGTGCTCAACCCCCTCTTTCGGCCGGAAGATATCGAGAAGGAAAAGGGCGTCATTCTGGAAGAGATCAAAATGGAGGCGGATAGCCCGGACTACCTGGTCCACGAGATCTTCTCCTCCAACTTTTGGAAAGACCATCCGCTCGGCAAGCCCATCCTGGGAACGCGCGAAACGGTCAAGCGTTTCGACAGCGACATGATCCGCGGCTACTATTCCCAGGTGTACGCGCCCCAAAACCTGCTGGTGACGGCCGCAGGCAATCTGACGCATGAGGGCCTGGTAGCGCTCGTGCGCGAGCATTTCGCGTCGTTGTCGCCGGGCGAGGCTACGCCTCCCGAGCAGACCCCGAGCACCCACGCCCGCATCGCCCTGCGCAACAAGAAGGCGCTCGAGCAGGTGCATGTGTGCCTGGGGGTGCCCTCGTATCCGCTGCCGCACGAGGAGCGGTTCGCCTGTTACGTGCTCAACACGCTGCTGGGCGGCGGCATGAGTTCGCGCCTGTTCCAGAACATCCGCGAACGCCAAGGCCTGGCATACGCGGTGTTTTCCGAGCTGAGTCCCTATCGCGATACGGGCTGCCTTTCGATCTACGCCGGCACGTCGCTCGAATCGGCGCGGCAGGTCGTGGAATCGATCGTCAAAGAATTTCATGAGTTGAAGGAACAGCCGGTGAGCGACGAAGAACTGCGCCGCGCCAAGGATCACCTGAAGGGCTCTTTGATGCTCAGCCTGGAATCGACCGCCAGCCGCATGACCAACCTGGCACGGCAGGAGATGTACTTCGGCCGGTTCTTCACACTCGACGAACTGGTGGAGAGCATTGAAGCGGTGACAGCGGCCGACGTTCTCCGGATCGCGCAGACGTTCTTCGATTCCAAGCAAATCGCCCTTACGGTTTTGGGGAACCTCGAAGACTTGAAGATCGGGCGCGAAGATCTGGTCTGTTAGCTTAAAGTGGCAGGCCTCCCGGCCTGTAGCTCGGAGCCACGCGAAAACCTCCCAGACCAGGAGGTCTGTACTACTCCAGGCAACACGCCCGCCGCGCGAACACCTGCGCTTCGAAGACATATAGCCTGGCGCGAGGGTCCCGAGGGTTCGCACCGCTCTTACGCGCGAGTCCTTCGAGGAACTGGGCCGCATTCCACTGACGCTCGGTAGCCACCTGGGGGAGCAGTAGTCCGGATCGGCCTCCCAGCGCCAGCACTGCTCCATGGCGGCCGGGTTGGAGGCCCGCGACACTGCGCACACGCCGCATCGGCGTTAACACAGAGATCTCGATATCCACCGGGCCACCAAGCGCCGTACCGGGATGGAACCGTGGATCATCCAAAGCGGCTGCCATCGCGAACTCCGGCACAGTCTCGGCGAGCGGCCTCGCGCTGGTTGGGCAGCCGATACAACCCAGCAGTTGCTCGCCACGATGCAGGCTGACGAAAACGCCGCGGCTGGATTCCAAGGCGGGACGCCCCGGCGGCGCGCAAACCCACTCGCGCTCTCCGGTGGCGCGCAGGCGTCGCAAAGTTTCATGCGCGCTGTCCATAAGCGCGTCGCCATCCTCGGCGGACAACTGGAACGCACGGGCCGGATAGTAGCCCAGCGCCGCGTAGCTTACCGAATGGTGATAATCGCCCGTGATCTCGCCGGAGGTCTGATAGTCGAGCGTGGCCTGGAACAGGCCGCCCGGATCGAGCCGCACGAGCGTGCGGAGCAGAAGCGCGATCGGGTCGGACCCGCACACTGTGGCAGCCGTTTCCGCCAGCGTCTCGTGGAACAGCGAGGCATCCAGGCTGCCGGCCGCTTGGATGCATTCGAAATCCAAAGCTTCCAAACGGGCCGCAATCCGATCGTCCGCTGGAAACGGCTCGTAACCGAAATTGCGGCCGTAGTGTGTGAAATCGGACGAGGCGATGAAGACCGTGCCGGGCTGCCACTCCTGGGCCAGGATTTCCGCCGCGCTGCGCCGCTCGGAATCGTTCATGGGGCCAACATAGAGCGGCGTAATGCGCGCACCCGGCGCGGCCTTCTGCAGGAACGGCAACTGGATTTCGAACGAGTGGTCGCAGACGCGACTCTCGGGCACCTGCCGGAACTGCGTGCAGGTAGTCTGGTCGATGACCACATCACCGAGTGGAGTGGCGATCGCCCCAATCTGCGGGGCGGCCACTCCGCGCAGACCGCCGCGATGCGGGAAGGCCAATAAGATGATGCGCTCGGGCTTTTGCTGGCTGAGCGTTCGATACACGGCAGCAGCCACTACCCCGGAGTATTGCGGCCCGGCGTGAGGGACCACGAATCCCAGGGCATCCGGCAGAAGATAGGGGCCGGTGCGGCTGCGCGAAGCCTCAAAGCATTCCGCGATCAGCCGTTCGAGCTCGGCTTTCCCCGACGGATACCACGTACCGCTATACGGCGACGTGTGAACTGTGGACGCCATTCAACCGCAGCGGATATGCAAGAGATCCGCCGCCTCCGACCGGGGATGAAACTCGGTCAGCCAAAATCCCGGGATGGCCGTCCCACAGCCGGGACAGGTCCCATCCGAAGCGAGCCGGTTGTGCAGAACGCGTAAACCGAAGCGCTCGATCACCGCCGAACCGCAGCGTGGGCAGAAGGTGTTTTCCAACTGCTCGGTTCTGCCAGGCAGGTTACCCGCATAGACAAACCGCAGCCCCGAGGCGCGGCCGATGTGCGCCGCGCGAATCAAAGTCCGGGCGGGCGTGTTCTGCGGGCTGGTCATCTTGTAATCCTGGTGAAACGCCGTGACGTGCCAGGGTATATCTACTGAAATGCCCGCCAGGAATTCCGCGATCTTTCCTAACTCCTCATCGGAGTCATTGAAGCCGGGGACCACCAAGGTGACGACTTCCAGCCAAAAACCGAGTTCGTGGATGCGGCGTATAGAATCGAGAATCGGCCCGATGCGGCCGCCCAGTTCGTGATAGCGGCGATCGTCGAAGCTCTTCAGGTCGACCTTATACAAATCAACCCACGGCCTGAGATATTCGAGCACCTCCGGTGTGCCGTTTCCGTTAGAGACGAAACCGGTTACCAGGCCCGCAGCCTTGGCTTCGCGGAAAACCGCCACCGCCCACTCGGCCGTGATCAGCGGCTCATTGTAGGTGCTGACAATGCTCGATGCACCCTGGCGCAGTGCCAACTCGACGATCTGGCGCGGCGTGACGGCAGTGAAATCGAGCGACGCGCGCAAGTCGCGCACAGCCTGGGAGGTGACCCAGTTCTGGCAGTAGCCGCAATGCAAGTCGCAGCCGAGCATCCCGAAGCTGGTTGCGCTCGTGCCCGGCAAGGCATGGAAAAAGGGCTTCTTTTCGATGGGGTCGGAACAGACACCATTCACGTATCCGTAGGGTGCGTAGAGGCGGCCATCGCGATTGAAGCGTACCTTGCACACGCCCGAGAAGCCGGGAGAAATGGGGCATCGATGCCCGCAGGCGAAGCATTCTACACGGTTGCGGTCAAGAGGGCGGTAGAGTTCGGCTTCACGGGTCGCGCGCGCGAGCTGTTCCGCGAGCGTCGGCATAACCAGAACCTTCTGTCTGAAATTATTGTAACGCCGCCAGTGGCCGAAGTGGCCCTATAATTTCGTTATGGCTATTCAAGCAACCTACGATGATGCAAACTTGATTCTTCGTCTGTATGAATTACGGCGCGAGGAAACTATGCGCAAGGCGCGCGGGTGGTTCTTCGGCTTTACCCCCAACACGATGGAAGACGTCCAGAAGCAGGCGCCCATGGGCAGCCAGGAAAATGCGTACATGCGCATGGTGACGAGCTACTGGGACATGGCGGCTTCGTTCGTCACCAAGGGAGTTCTCAACGAGGAACTGTTCCTCGAAAACAGCGGGGAAGCTCTGTTCGTTTGGGAGAAGATCCGGACGATCGTTCCCGGGATGCGGCAGGCCAACCAGTCGCCGCACTATCTCGCCAATCTGGAGACGGTGGCCAACGCGGCCATCAAGCGGATGGGACCGGAAGCCTATCAAAGCTTCTCGAACCGCATCCGTGGTATAGCTACGTCCGGCGCAGGCCGGTAGCGGTTTTGATTTTCGGGGCTCCCCTTCCGGCTAATGGCGGGAGGGAGGCCCCACCGGATGCGGAATCCCGATGTAGTGAGCAGGCTCCTCCTCAAACGCCACCTTACAATCCCTGGAACAGAAATAGTAATACTGGCCGGCGAACTCGGCATGGCCGGCCGCCGTGGCTTCGTTGATGACCTTGCCGCAGACCGGGTCGACGGAAATGGTTTTCACGCCGCGGGAATAATCTTCGAGTCCCCAAGACTCTTCCATAACGCCCCCTCCTGGTTTGATTGTGGGCTCGGGCGAAAGACGGTGGCGGTACGGAGGAGCACATATGTTCCCTAGAGATACACGTGCGACCTGGCCTCGGCGATCGACATGGTTGGGCCGGGTGAGTTGCGTCTCTTGATGTGTACGGAGACACACTGTTCGCCGTAAGAGTCCGCGTTGAAAACATCTATACCTAACGCAGCGCAATATGATTCGAGCATTTCCGATGTGAAACGCTCAACCTTTTTGCGTTTCCCGTAGTTCTCAGTCTGTTCATAGAGCTGGACGTCTCCCTCAGCGGCAAATTGCCAACCGTCAACGTCGTTAGCTACGGAAATACTCCGAATCCTGTTGAGCCAATCAGTCCCGTTCGGACCATACAAACCGAACATTACGGCGCCGTAGATTTGGAGTCCGTCTCTACCGGACTTTTTGCTTCTGTCGGGAAGACAACGAACGTGAAGTCCGCGCGAGCCCAAAACCGTGGGCAGGTAGCTGACTGGGCTAAAGACGTCGTTCACGCGGAGCCCATTCGCGAAGATAGCGCTCCAGCCGGAGCGGGTTTCGGTCAACAGATAACGGTCCAGGGGCGTCGTGAGAGGCTCCAATGCATAAAGACTCTCGGACAGGTGTGCCCGAAAAACCTTATATTCTGTCTGTGTGCCGAACTTCTTATCAATTTGACCGTGCCACTGCATAAACGCTTCCGACAATTGAGTAAAAAAGCTCTTGACAAAGCCCCAAGTGAATGTTATCGGGGCGAATCTGTTGTCTAGCAAAGCCTTCATCCGGGCTCCCATGACACGCCAACTCTAGGCTTGAGTGACCCAAACGGAAAGTCACGCGCGAAGGGGCGATCACATACAACAAGACCGTTGTACAACAGAATCGTTGTACAACGGTCAGCCGAGCCCTGCCGCGGTTACCCCGTGCCTACGCTGTTCGCATCAATTCCGAGCGATCTCCTGCCAGTGCCGCTTGCGCGGCCGCGAGGCGCGCGATCGGGACGCGGTACGGGGAGCAGGAGACATAATCCATCCCCACGCGGTAGCAGAACTGCACCGAGCTCGGTTCGCCGCCGTGTTCGCCGCAGATGCCGACTTCGAGGCCGGGGCGGGTTTTGCGACCGGCATCCACAGCCATCTTGACCAGCTTGCCTACGCCTTCCTGGTCGAGGACGGCGAAGGGGTCGCTGGGCCAGATCTTGCGGTCTTCGTAGTCTTTGCGGAAACTGCCGTAGTCGTCACGCGAGATGCCTAACGTGGTCTGGGTCAGATCGTTGGTGCCGAAGCTGAAGAACTGCGCCTCTTTGGCAACGCCATCGGCGGTGATCGCTGCGCGCGGGATCTCGATCATCGTCCCGACCAGGTAGCGCAGATCCTTCATGCCGGCCTTCGCCAGCACCTCTTCCGCAATGTCGACGACGATCTTCTTCTGGTTCTCCAGTTCCTTCACGCCGCCGATCAACGGGATCATGACTTCCGGAATCACCTTCACGCCTTTCTTAGCCACCTGCACGGCAGCCTCGAAAATGGCGCGGGCCTGCATTTCGGTGATCTCGGGGTAGGTCACGCCCAAGCGGCAACCGCGATGGCCCAGCATGGGGTTGAACTCGTGCAGCTCTTCGACCCGCTTGAGTAGATCGGGCAGCACGGTCTTCAGGTTCTTCACCTCCGCGCCGAAACGCTCGTACCGCTCGACCAACTCCTTCTTCTTTTTGAGGTCGGCATAGGGAAGTACGGCGATATCCACCATGAGCTCTTCGCGTTTCGGGAGGAACTCGTGCAGCGGCGGATCGAGCGTGCGGATCACCACCGGATAGCCATCCATGGCTTCAAACAGACCGGCGAAATCCTTGCGCTGCATGGGAAGCAGTTTGGCCAGCGCCTTGCGGCGGGACTTCTCATCGCGCGCCAGGATCATGGCCTGCATGTGCGGAATGCGGTCCTCGGCGAAGAACATGTGCTCGGTGCGGCACAGGCCGATGCCCTCGGCGCCGAACTTGCGGGCGATCTTGGCGTCGCGCGGGATGTCGGCATTGGCGCGGACACCGAACTTGCCGCGAAAATCGTCGGCCCAGCTCATGAACGTCGCCATAATGCCGGAGGCCGGATCCGCTTCGAGCGTGTTGGCTTTGCCGGCGAAGACCTCGCCCGTGGACCCATCGAGCGACAGCCAGCCGCCTTCTTTCAAGGTCACGGTCTTGCCGCCGGTGGTCACCGTGACTTGCCGTTTTTGTTCGTCAACGCCAATTGACTCGGCGCCCGCTACGCACGGCGTACCCATGCCGCGGCAGACCACGGCCGCGTGACTCGTCATCCCTCCGCGTGAAGTGAGAATGCCTTTGGCGACCTCCATGCCGTGGATATCGTCGGGCACGGTCTCTTTGCGGACGAGAACCACCGGCGTTGTCTTCGACTTGACGACGGCGTCATCAGCAGTAAACACGATCGTGCCGACCGCCGCCCCAGGCGAGGCCGGCAAGCCCATCCCAAGCTTGGTGAGCGACGTCTTCGCGGCCGGGTCGAGCACCGGATGTAGCAGCTGATCGAGTTGCTGCGGCTCCACGCGCAGCACCGCTTCCTCTTTAGAGATGAGGTTCTCGTGCACCATATCGACGGCGATCCGCACGGCCGCAGGACCGGTCCGTTTACCATTGCGGGTCTGCAGCATGTACAGCTTGCCATCCTGAATGGTGTATTCGAAGTCCTGTATGTCGCGATAATGCTGTTCGAGCTTGGTGGTGATGTCGCGGAGTTGTTGATACACCGCCGGATTCCATGTCTGCAACTCGCTGATCGGGTGCGGCGTGCGGACTCCCGACACGACATCCTCGCCCTGCGCATTTTCCAGGAATTCGCCATAGAAAGCGTTCTCGCCCGTAGAAGGGTTGCGCGTGAATCCGACGCCGGTTGCCGAGGTCTCGCCGAGATTGCCGTATACCATGGCCTGGACGTTGACGGCAGTGCCGATATCGTCGGGGATCTGGTTCATGCGGCGGTAGTGGACGGCGCGGTTGTTGTTCCAGGAGCGGAAGACGGCATCGCGCGCGCCCGTCAGCTGCGCCATCGCGTCCTGTGGAAACGGCTTCCCGGTCTTCTTCTGCACCAGTTTCTTGTAGCCGGCGATCACCTCCTGGAGGTCGTCGGCGGTCAGATCCGTATCCAGTTTCGCTTTGGCTTTTTTCTTCTGCCCATCGAAGATGTGTTCGAATTCGCCCTTACCAATCTCCAGCACCACGTTGCCGTACATCTGGATGAAGCGGCGATAGCAATCGTAGGCGAAGCGCGGGTTGTTGCTTTTCGCGGCGAGCGTCTTGACGGTCTCGTCGTTGAGCCCCAGGTTGAGGATGGTGTCCATCATGCCGGGCATGGAGAATTTGGCGCCGGAGCGCACGCTGACGAGGAGCGGGTCGGCCGGATCGCCGAGCTTCTGGCTCATGCGCTCCTCGAGCTTGTGCAGCGCTTCGATCATCTGCTCATTGACCTCCGCCGGGACGGAGTTGCCATTCTGGAAATAGATATTGCAGACCTGGGTGGAGATGGTGAAGCCGGGAGGCACCGGCAGTTTGGCGCGGCACATTTCGGCCAGTCCGGCGCCTTTGCCGCCGAGGACGTCTTTCATTTTTCCGTCACCGTCGGCGGTTCCGTTACCGAACGAGTAGACATACTGATTCATGATGGGCGACTCCTAAAAATTAGTTACGATTTGGGAAAAGTCTGCGATCGTGGAAAACTCTTTCAACAGCGTGTTGAGCAGCGTCAAACGGTTATGCCGGACGCGAGCGTCCGGCGCGTTCACCAGAACTTTATCGAAAAACAGATCGACCTTGGGGCGCAGCTTGGAAATCACGGATTCGATGGGCTGGCCGGCAATGCGGCGGTACTCGTCGTAGAGTTCGCGTTCGGGGCCGGCTTCGAGCAGGGTTTCCTCGATTGCGCCGAGGCCCGTGAATTTGGCCTGTTCGAGGATGTTGCGGATACGTTTGAAGCTGGCGGCGAGCGGCTCGAAATCGGGCGAGGAACGGAGATCCTGGATGCGGCCTAAGCGCGCTTCGAGATCGACCAGGTTGCTCCAGCCCGCGGCCATGGCGGCGTTGACTTCGTCGTACTTGAAGCCGCGGACGTCTTTGAAGTAGAAGCGCACGCGTTCTTCGAAGAACGATCGCAGGGCTTCGTCGCCTGAGAACAACTCGAACAACAAGACTTCTAACTTCCCCTCAACGATGATCTTGACCACACCCTGCGCTGCGCGGCGGAGTCCAAACGGATCGCGAGAACCGGTCGGAATCAATCCAACTCGGAAGCATCCCTGCAGAGTGTCGAGCTTGTCGGCCAGCGCCACGAATTGGCCCGTGCGATTCCGCGGGATCGAGTCCTCCATGCTCAACGGCTTGTAATGATCGTAGATTGCCTGCCAGACCGGCTCTGGTTCACCCTGGGCACGGGCATAGAGGCCTCCGACAATCCCCTGAAGTTCCGGAAACTCTTTGACAAGCTCCGTGGTGAGATCGGACTTGCACAACCACACTGCTTTCCAGGCGTGTTGATCGTCAGTGAGTTGTCTTACGACCTGGCCCATAAGCTTGACCTTATCGAGATAAGTGCCGAGCTTCGCCTGAAAGGTGACGTGAGCCAAATCCTGCACGCGATCGGCTATAGTCTTCTTCTGATCCGTTTCCCAGAAGAACCGCGCGTCGTTGAAGCGCGCACGCAGAACCCGCTCGTTGCCACTGCGGACGAAGCCATCCGGGTCGGCATCGATATTCATGACGGCCACGAATTTTGCCGCGAGCTTACCTTGGGAATCCTGCACCGAGAAATATTTCTGGTGGTGACGCATCACGGTGACCAGCACCTCCTCGGGCAACTCCAGGAATTGCGCGTCGAAGCTGCCGACAATCGGGGTGGGATATTCCGTGATGTAAACAAGCGTATCGAGCAGGGCAGCGTCGGGCTTCACGCGGACACCTTCGAGCTCACTCTGGATCTTCTGGCGGCGCTCGGCCGCGGAAAGGATCACATAGTGATCGCGCAGGCGACGTTCGTAATCGGCAATGGTGATGGCGATTTCGGGCGAGCCGAGACGGCGGTGGCCGGCGCTGAGCGCGCCGGAGCGCACGCCGGCCAATTCGAAGGGCACCACCTGCTCGCCCAGCAGGGCCACGATCCAGCGAATCGGGCGAATGAAGCGCGGGCCGGTTTTCCCTGTCCAGTACATCATCTTGGGGAAGTTGATGTGGAGGATGAGTTCCGGAAGCGAATCGGCCAGGATGTCCTGATAGCGACGGCCGACGGTCTTCTTGGTGACGGTATAGCGGCCGTTCCTGACTTGAAGGTCCTGCGCGCTCACGCCATGTTTGCGCGCGAAGCCGGCAACGGCTTGTTCCGGGGCCGAGCTGGCGGGCCCGCTGATCACATCTTCGCTATCGGCCTGCCTCTCGGGCACGCCCTCGACGCGCAGCACCAGGCGGCGCGGCGTGGCATCGAGCTGCACGGTCTCGTGGGGGATCTCGGTTTTCTCGAACAGGTCGTGCAGGCTCTCGAGCGCCCCCGGAATCATCCAATCGGGGATCTCTTCCGTGCCGATTTCGAGCAGGAAGGGCAGGCTCACCGCGCCACCTCTTCGGCAGCGAGCACTTCCTGCTGCTGGTTGAGCCAGGCCTGCGCCACGCCCACCGCGATCTTGCGCACGCGCTGGATCATGCCCACGCGCTCGGTGACGCTGATGGCGCCGCGGGCGTCGAGCGTATTAAAGATGTTGGAGCATTTGAGGACCTGGTCATACGCAGGCAGCAAGGGGAAGCGCTTCTTTTCGGGCGATTCCGGATCGTAGGCTTTGAGCAGGCGCGCGGCTTCGCCCTCGTGCAGCTCGAACAGTTTCCAGAGCGTGGCGATGTCGGCCATTTCGAAGTTGTAGACGGAGTACTGCAGCTCGTCGTTGTAGCGCACGTCGCGATACGTGAAATCCTTGGTCCACTCGATGTCGTAGACGCTGTCGCGCACTTCGAGAAACGCTGTGATGCGCTCGAGGCCGTAGGTGATCTCGGCGGGAACGAGGTCCAGGTCGATGCCGCCGCACTGCTGGAAGTAGGTGAACTGGGTGATTTCGAGACCATCGAGCATCACCTGCCAGCCGATTCCCCAGGCGCCGAGCGTGGGCGCTTCCCAATTGTCCTCTTCGAACTTCAGGTCGTGCTTGCGCAGATCGATGCCGATGGCTTCCAGGCTGCCGAGGTACTGATCGATGACGTCGTCTGGCGAAGGCTTCAGGATCACTTGAAGCTGCGAATGCTTGAAGAGGCGGTTGGGATTGTCGCCGTAGCGGCCATCGGCGGGGCGGCGGCTGGGCTGGACGTAGGCCACGCGGTATGGATTCGGGCCGAGCACGCGGAGGAAGGTTTCGGGACACATGGTGCCGGCGCCGACTTCGACGTCGTAAGGCTCCTGGATAATGCAGCCGCGCTCGGACCAGTAGTGCTTGAGCTTGAAAACGATGTCTTGAAAAGAAAGCATTCGTGAGTCGACGGCCGCTCCGTGGGGAGCGCCGGGCGGAAGCCCGGCGGCAGGCCGGAAGGCCTGACCCCACTAAGCGGTCATACTCTCCTCCAGCAACGGGGCCGTCACTAATCGGCGCTCCGCGTGCGATTCGATCTGTTGTACCAGAAAGCGGCGCAAGTCGGCGGCGGTGGAGTGGGTCCAGGTTTGCTGGGAAAGCTGCGACACCGGTTTGCGTAGCATCTCCGCGGCGATGCCTCTCGATTCCGCGCTCAATTCCCAGTTCCCTCCAAATCCCGGCATCTTCCGGCATGTTCCACAAAACAGGCCGGCCCGGCCGCGGTTAAAATATGCGCGCTCGGGCGACTCGGGATCATCCAGCACCGCACCGCAACTCAGGCAGACATTCAATTCCGGCAGCCAACCCGAGAGCCTGACAGCCCACAACGAAAAATAGGTGACGGCGCACCACGCGCGGCCCGCCGGATCCGCGCCGCCCGAAGGCCGAAGATCATCCAGCACGGCCAACAACAAGCGAAAAAACTTCTCGCTCGGCTCTGCGGCCGGAAGCATCTGCTCGGAGACTTCCGCGAAATAATCCAGCGCCACTCCGGTGCGGTACTCGGAAACCAGATCGAATTGGGAACGGATCAATTCGCAAGAATCCAGGTTGACGAGCTCGCGCGTTTCCCGCTGAAAGTAAGACATGCGCACATAGGACAGGCGCTCCAGCCCCGCGCCGAACGAACTTTTTGGACGACGGGCCCGTTTGGCCACGCCGCGCAACTTTCCCTGGTCCCTGGTCAGAAAGCTGACTACGAGGTCCGCTTCTTTGAGCGGGTACGTACGCAGAACAAGAGCCTCACTGACACGCGCTGGCACACTGGAAACTTCAGCGTAGCACAGTGGAAAAACGAACCCGGGTTTCGGGCCTGGGCCCGGTGGGATGGAGCCCGAGCCACGCCAGGGCCGGCCCCTTATCGTAACGCGCGGTGCGGCACGGCGAAAAATGCGGAACGAAGCCAATTCTGCGGCTAATTGTTTGGAAACAAAACGAATCTACGGCCAAGAACAAACCCAAAAAATTGGGAGGGCAAAAGCAACGGTTTCTGACTACTTAGGTAGCATTGAGACGCGGGGTTGCAGGGACACGACGGCCGCATCGCTAGGAAAAAACGGGCTGTTGTCTCGGGTGGGCGCAGTCACCGGGGGGGCCGGCCGGGGGTGCGCCCACATGGGGTCCGCCCCCATAGGGTAGAGTCGAGATGCGGCGCGGTGGTTTAGGTACGGCCTATCCGTTGCCTGGCCTTTCGGTTTCCGGTGCCTCAAAAGCCGGACCATGCTCCGTTTCCACATCCCGCTCATCAAACCGGACGTGCCCATTTCGAGCATCCGGCTTTCCGACAGATTTCGCCAGCTAGCTCACGGAGGGCTTGGCTCCCGCTACATCTTTTGCCCAATTTCCCGAATACCATTGCGGCTGGGAATTGGGAGGTGCCCAGCGAGGACACCTTATGCCGTCGCCTCAAGAAACTCCTCACGCAATCATAAACGTAGTGATTCACCGACCGGAACGCCGGGAATCGGTCTCCGCAACTGAAGTAGTTGGACCAGCCTCGCAGTACGGCATTGAGGCGATCCCGCACTTCCGCCCACGGTTGGACGTTGCCCGGCGTCAGAACGGCTCCCACCTTCTGCCGCAGCCGCGACACGCTCTTTTTCGACGGGCTCTCTCCTATGAACCTACGACCTGTCTTCCGAAAATGGTGTGGCCCGAATGTGTATCCCCAAAAGTCGAACCGCTCGGCGCGGGCTTGCTTGATGCTGGTTTTCGTTTCGTTCAGAGTCAGGCCGATCCGAGGCAACCTCGCCGCACGCCCAACTGCCAGTGCGCCCACAACTTCGGATCGCGTCTCGAGATACGCGCGACCCAATGCGTCGCCCTGCGCAAATGTCCGCGCAGCTTTTTGTATTTCTGATCAGCCCAGCGGGCCAACGATCGATCCAGTTGCCGCATCGGCGGATAGAGCGCCGACCGGTAAAACCGCCCGTAATACTGGAGCCAGCCGCGAATGATCGGATTAAACATCCGGGACAGATCTTCGATCGACTTGTCACTGCGCAGATGCAGATTCCAGCTTCGAATTTCCACCCGAATCGCTTTCACCGCTTTGTCGGAAACTGCGGGACTGAAATTGATGAAGAACTTGCCTTCGCGATTTTTCGATCTCCGCGGCCGAAAGGTATAGCCCAGAAAATCGGACTTCTCGTTCGGGTACGTCCTTCGCCGGTCACCATCCTTGCAATAGACGATCTTCGTCTTCTCCGGATGAAGTTCCAGCCCACATTTCTCGAAACGCGCGGCTATGGCTGCCCGAACCTCCTGGGCTTCCACTTCTGTTCTGCAATGCACGATGGCATCATCGGCGAAACGTTCAAACGGCAACTGCGAAGACCGCTTCGCCATCCATCGATCAAAAGCATAGTGCAGAAACAAATTGGCCAACAAGGGACTGATGACTCCCCTTACGCAAAAGGTAACTTCGAGTTTGAGCGTAGGCAGCGGTATCGGTGAAAATCGAGTACGGATTGACGGATGCCGTATATGGTTTTATCTTTCGCGGCTCGCTATGCGTTCCATTTCCGCGACCGTAGGGAGAGGTGCTTTGTCCCTCCGGCCTGTGGTCCGCCGGGCTTTCCCGGTTTGCGGGCCCGTTCCGGGCGTTCCGGGGCGGCCCGGCGTCCCGCTGTGGCACACGAACCCCGGCGGAAAAGCCGCCGCCGGCCGAAAAGCCCGGTCCCACTTGTTGTGCTACCCTGCCTTCATGCGGCTTTCGGAAGTCTATCTGGATCTAGGTGCGGATTCTTTCGGCCAACTGATACGCGGCATCTCCATCGGCAAGCTGAAAACCTACCAGATCTACGAGGGATTCAAAGTGCGAGCCCATCTTCACAAAGTCAATACCGAGATTCTGCGCAAGGCCGTTCCGCGGTTCTGGGCGCGGATCGGGGAAGGCGACGAGGATTTCGCGAAGGACCTGGCCCAAGCCGTTCTGGTCTCCCACCTGGACATGATTACAGCCATCCTCGATCTGGTGGGCGTGCCGCATGAGAATGGCTTCTTCGGCAAAGACATTGATGCCAAACCCTATTTCACCGAAGGTTGGGAGGCCCGCGTCCTCGAGAAGTTCCGCGAGACCTACCCGGAAGCGCTGTTGATCTTTTATATTAATCACTTACGCTGGGAACTGTTAGGCGCGGACCAACCGTATCGTCCCGCCTCCCCCAATGCTGCCTGAGAATTCGGCTCTTGGCGTGCAAACCCAAAGGCGGACAAAAAAATTAAGAAGATGACATTGGTCGGCGCACACAGTGGTGTAAGTCCCTACAGAAAAAGAACATGTGCGTACCGGCAGGGGAGACGGATGCCCAGCTTGCGTCGTAGGAAAATTAAGCACCTTCGACCCGCGATCAGCGTCAATATACCCAATTCGGGGCTTTTCCTCTGGAACAGCCTGGTTATTTCGAATTCACGAGGCTTCTGACATGACTCATTGCGATTTTCATTATTCCCATTTGCTGCCCAAGAAACCGGGCATCCTCCCATTGGAAGAGACGATGACGAAACAATGCCGCCGCTGCGGCGCGCCTTTCGTCACGCGCTCGCGAATCCGCAAACGTTGCGATGCTTGTCAGACGGTGGTGTCCGCCGAGAAGCAGAAGAAGGCCAATGAGCGTCTCAAAGCCCGCCGTGCCGCGCGCCGGATGTGCCTGCTAAAAGCGAGCTAAGCTGGAGCCGACCGCGAGCGTGACCACGGCTTGTGACTCGGCCGAGCGCAATTCGCCCACCGGTCCAACCTGTTCGGCAGTCTTGAACTTGACGGAAACGCGGTCCGGCTCGATCTCCAGTGTTTCGGCTATCCGCTCGCGAATCGCCTGGCGATAATCTTTCAATTTGGGCCGCTCCAGAACGATGGTCGCGTCCACATTCACGATGCGATAACCCTGTTGCGCCACCAGTTCTTTGGCGTGCCTTAGAAACACCAGACTATTGGCGCCTTTCCAGCGCGGATCGGAATCCGGGAAATGCATGCCGATATCGCCCAGCGCGGCCGCTCCCAGGATGGCATCCGTAATGGCATGCGACAGCACATCCGCATCGGAGTGCCCTTCCAACCCGAGTTCCGACGGCACCGTCACTCCGCCCAGAATCAGCGGTCGTCCCGGCGCCAGGCGATGAACATCCCAACCCAGCCCGGTGCGGATCTCGCTCAAGACTGGAGTTCCCCGGCGGCCTGTTCCTGGAAGAAAAGGCGGGCCAAGTCCATGTCGCTGGGCTTGGTGATCTTGATGTTGCGATCGGTTCCCAGAATAACGGTGACTTCGACGTCCAAGCGCTCCACCAGGCTGGCTTCATCGGTCCCCACGAAACCATCCTCGCGCGCGGATTGAAACGCCCGGACCAGCAACTCGTAGCGAAAGACCTGCGGCGTTTGCGCCAGTACCAGCCGGTCGCGGGGAAGCGTGCTGCGGATGCGTGCGCGGCCCGTGGAGCGGCTCACTTGCTTGACGGTGTCCACCGGAACGACCCCTACGATGGCCGCGCCCGTTTCCGCCGCCTCATCCAGCACTTTATGTATGGTTTGCAAGTCAATGAAGGGGCGGACCCCATCATGCACGGCGACCAAGTCCGTGTCGGCCGTCAGCGCCAGCAGCGCATTCTCGACGGATTGCTGCCGGCTGTTTCCGCCTTCCACCACCCGGACGCGGCTTCCGGGAACCTCGTGGGTCAGCATCCCCTCGACCCATTCCAGATCCTCCGCCCGCACCGCCACCACAATTTCGTGCACGCGATCGGAGGCCGCGAACTTCCGCACCGTGTGCACCAGGATGGGCGAACCTTCCAGCAACATGAACTGCTTGCGGCTCGTCCCCGTCCTTTCCGCGACATTCCGGCCCATGCGGGTGCCCAGGCCCGCAGCGGGCACAATGACGGCGACTTTCATGTGCTCTACGATTCTATCGTGGTTTTCTCGGAACCAAGGTTGCCCACCGGCTGCGGTTCGGTCTTGCGCGGCGGCCGTTCGCTTCCCGCTGCCGCCACGGCATGCAGGCGGTCATCGAACTTTCCGAAGATCATCTTCCCGGCCGTGGTTTGCAGGACGCTGGTAACCGCGATATCGACCGTCTTGGAGATCAGTTTCTTGGCGTTGTCCACCACCACCATCGTGCCGTCATCGAGGTAGGCCACACCCTGGTTGTATTCCTTGCCTTCCTTGAGGATGAACACGCGCATGGTCTCGCCAGGTAGCACGATCGGCTTGAGCGCGTTGGCCAACTCATTGATGTTCAGCACTTCCACGCCGTGAAGCTGGGCCACCTTGTTCAGATTGAAATCGTTGGTAATGATTTTGCAGTCGTAGACTTTGGCCAGCTCGATGAGCTTCATGTCCACATCCCGAACTTGCGGGAAATCCTGTTCCACGATCTGCACATTGAGGTGGGCCATCTTCTGGATGCGCTGCAGGATGTCCAGCCCGCGCCGGCCGCGGTTGCGCTTCATCGAATCGGCGGAATCAGCCACCAGTTGCAGCTCGCGCAAGACAAACTGAGGGATCACCAGGACGCCATCCAAAAAGCCCGTTGCGGCGATATCCGCGATGCGGCCATCGATGATCACACTGGTGTCCAGAATCTTGAAGGTCTTCTTTGACGAAGTCTCGCCGCCGAAAACACCTCCCAGGGCCGCCAGGTTGAGCATGTCGCCTTTCTTACCGCCCACGATCAAGCCGACATAGGTCATCAACAAAAGCACGGCGATCTGCAGGAATGGTTCAGCACTAGCCTTTCCGAGTATCAGGGACATCAGGAACGCCCCGAAAATTCCCAGGACCGAACCGAAGGCTGCACCGATCAAACGCTTGAGGCTGATCTTCTCCAGCCGGATCTCAAATAAGATGATGGCAGTTCCGAGAATCAAGCCCCCCAAAGCCGATTCCCACGGCGGCAGTTGAAACGGATGAAGGGCATACGCGGTAGCCGTCAGCACCAGGATGAAAATCGCGCGGACCAAAAGTAGTTCGAGCAAGATAACACCCCCTCAGGGTGAGTACAAAATCGTAATACTCGCTTAAACACCGGTACTTGAACGTACTGTACATCAATAACTAGCGCCAAGAGTATAACACTTGCGAAACCCCATAGCGACATGAGAACGGGCCCGAAGCCTCGTAATTGGTACCCGGCAAGGGCCTTTGTGGGCTTCCCGGTCCACGGGAACGGTACCTCCGAAGCCGTGACCCTTAGTCCCGCTGGTTGGCTTTGGTGGGTGGCGGGAAGCGGGATTGTATTTGGCCGATCGTGGGAGTACACTCTTCCAATCCCAAAAGGAGGGATGTTTAATGCCCAGCCAATCCGCGGCCAAAGCGGCCAAAGCGGTCAAGAAAGACCCCGTTCAAGTTGATCCCAAGCACTACACGGTCGAGCTCGAAAACGACCGGGTGCGCGTTCTGCGGGTAAAGTACGGTCCGAACGAGAAGTCCGTGATGCACGCCCATCCCAAAACGGTTGCGATCTTCCTCGGCCCCGCCCAGTTCCGATTCTCGTATCCGGACGGAAAGACCGAGGATGGGACCGTCAAGGCCGGGCAGGTGATGTACTTTGAAGCCTTGGAACACCTTCCTGAGAACACCGGGAAGAAGGTTTTTGAAGTGATCGCTGTAGAGCTGAAGGATTGAATACGGCTGGAATCTAGTGTCCCGTCCGCTATAAACATTGACAGTCAGCCTGATTCATTATGTGATGAGGCATGTTCACCCCGGCGACTGCTCTTTCACTTGATCCGTCGCGGAGACATGTATTGGAATCGCTGGCGCGGGCTGGTACCACGCCACAGTCGGTGGCGCGGAAATGCCAGGTGGTCCTGCTGGCCTCGGCGGGGGTAGCCAACAACTCCATAGCTCAGCAGACCGGCCTGTCGCGGCCCACCGTGATTGCCACGCGGGCGGCGTTTGGGCGCGGCGGTATCGATGCGCTCCGGCAGCGGCAGAAGCGCAAGCGCTCCCGACGAGTGCTGACGCCCGAGTTGCAACAGAGAATTCTGGATGCCACCTTGAAAACGAGGCCGCCGGATGCAACCCATTGGAGCGTGCGCACCCTCGCCCGCCATCTCGGTGTGACCCGCA
>Ga0335081_10000343_pt1 | contig 85753 bp, 84 predicted proteins | sample Lox_Sample_35_FD_206713 | JGI IMG/M metagenome (GOLD analysis project Ga0335081, IMG submission 206713) | Soil microbial communities from Loxahatchee National Wildlife Refuge, Florida, United States - Lox_Sample_3.5 | ecosystem: Environmental > Terrestrial > Soil > Wetlands | place: USA... | reverse complement strand
ATGGACGAGCCATTCGCCGCGCTGGACCCCATCACGCGCGTGGAATTGCAAAGAGAGTTCGCGAAGTTGCAGGAGAAGCTTGGGAAGACGATTGTCTTCGTCACCCACGACATGGGGGAAGCGGTTCTGCTGGGCAGCCGGATTGCCCTGATGCAGGATGGCCGGCTGCACGGGGTCTATGCGCCGAACGAATTTCTGGACAGCACCGACCCCGTGGTGAAGGCATACGTGGATGTCTTTCGTGCCGCGCAACAGACGTACCGCTCCTGACCAGGCAGAGGGAGTCAGGCTTGAATTTTCTGCTCAGCCATCCCCGCGAGGTTGCCGCACTTACCCTGGAACACCTTTGGCTGGTCGGCGTTTCCATGCTGCTGGCCGTCGCTATCGGCGTGCCTCTCGGAGTTCTTCTCACCCGTCGGCCAAGCCTGAAGGCGGCGGTGCTCGGCAGCACGAATGTCATCCAGACAATTCCCAGCCTCGCGCTGTTTGGACTGCTGTTGCCGCTGCCCTGGCTGGGGGCGCGTGCCGACCGGCTGGCGATTATCGCCCTGGCGCTGTACGCGCTGCTCCCGGTGGTTCGCAATACCTACGTCGGCATCGCCGGCATCAGCGCGCCGGTGCGCGAGGCGGCGGTTGCCATGGGTCTCACCTCGCGCCAGCTCCTCTGGCGGGTCGAGCTGCCTCTGGCCCTGCCGGTTATGCTGGCAGGCATCCGCGTCGCCGCGGTGATTACCATCGGGGTGGCGACCATCGCGGCGGCCATCGGCGCCGGCGGTCTGGGCGAATTCATCTTTCGCGGCATCGCAATGGTGGACAACGGGGTGATCCTCGCGGGCGCCATTCCCGCCGCGCTGATGGCGTTACTCGCCGACCTGGCGCTGGGCGGCATTGAACGACTGCTGGTGCGGCATCGCCACTGACATGCGTCGCCGAAGCTTTCTCTCCGGAATGGCAATTGCTCTTTGCGGCGGATGTGTGTCGCGGACAAAGGCCCTCACCGTCGGCTCGAAGAACTTCACCGAGCAGCTCATCCTGGGCGAACTGCTGGCGCAATATCTCGGACGCGTCTGCCGCGCGCCGGTGGAGCGCCGTTTTTACCTGGCCGGCACCTACATTTGCCAGCAGGCGCTGCTCGCCGGACGCATTGATACCTACGTCGAGTACACAGGGACCGCGCTGGCGGCCATCCTGAAGCAGCCGGCCTCCGGCGACGCTGCAAACGTCTTCGAGAACGTGCGAGAGGAGTACAGGCATCGCTTCCATCTTGCTGTCATGCCGCCGCTGGGCTTCAACAACAGCTTCGCCATGGTGATGCGTGGCGACGCGGCGCGGCGGCTGGGGGTGACCACGCTCTCTCAACTTGCGCCGTATGCTCCCCGCCTGCGGCTGGGAGTCGGCTACGAGTTCCTCGAGCGGCGGGACGGCTATCAGGGCCTGGTCAGCACTTACAGCCTGCGCTTTGCGGATACGCCGCGCGTCATGGACCTCGGCCTGCTCTATCGGGCACTGGAAAACGGTTCTGTGGACATTGTCGCGGGCAACAATACCGACGGACTGATCGCCGCGCTGGGGCTGGTCGTGCTCGACGACGACAGGCATTACTTTCCTCCTTATGACGCAGTGCCCATCGTGCGTCCCGAAGTCTTCCAGGAGTGGCCCGAGGCGCGAGCTGCCTTCGAGTCTCTCGCTGGACGTATCACCGCCGGCGACATGCGTGCCATGAACTATGCGGTTGATGGAGAACGGAAAGACGCAGCCGCGGTCGCGCGCCGATTCCTCGATACGCATTCGCTCGGCTAGTCCGCCGCCGCAGTCTGCAGGGACGGGAATGTAATGCTGGAACGCCGGCAGGAACCGTCATTACGCTACTGGCCGCCCAATATCTGGAAGAAGCGGATGATGGATTCAATGCCACGATAGAAGTTCGGGATGTGGAACTTCTCGTTAGGCGCGTGCAGGTTGTCGTCCGGCAGACCCATGCCCATCATGATGCTAGGGACTTTCAGGTCCTTGTCGAACTGGGTGACGATGGGAATGGAGCCGCCGGAGCGGATGTACACCGTGTCCTGGTGGAAGATTTCGTGCATGGCTTCGACTGCCGCGCGCGCATAGGGATTATCCGTATTCACCACGCAGGCCGGTCCCTTGCTGTGCACCTTGATGCCGGTCTTTATGCCCTTGGGCGTGATCTTCTTCACGTAATCGCTGTACTTCCGAAGGATGTCGTCGGCATCCTGGTTGGGCACCAGCCGCATCGAGACTTTCGCCGAAGCGCGCGCGGGAATCACGGTCTTGGCTCCCGGAGCGACAAAGCCGCCGACGATACCATGAACTTCCAGCGTGGGGCGCGCCCACGTGCGATACAGCACTGAATATCCTGCTTCGCCCGTCAGCACATCGGAGCCGACCTCCGCCTTGCGGTATTCCTCTTCGTTGAAGGGCAGCCGCCCCCAGGCCTTCAGCTCGTCCTCAGTCGGCTTCTCCACGGCGTCGTAGAAACCAGGGATCAACACCTTGCCGTTTTCGTCTTTCAGCCTGCCGATGATTTCGATGAGACCGAAGATGGCGTTGGGCGCCGCGCCGCCGTACACCCCGGAGTGAAGGTCGGTTTTCGCGCCCTGCGCCTCGATTTCGGTATAGAGCAGACCGCGCAGGCCGACACACAGGGTGGGAAGATCGGGCGCGAACAGCTCGGTGTCGGTGACCAGCGCGAAGTCGCACTTCAGACGGCCGGTGTTAGCGTTGGCCTTGACGAACTCCTCGATGCTCTCGCCGCCCACTTCCTCTTCCCCCTCGAAGAGCACGCGCACGTTGATGGGCAGCTTGCCGCCGCCGGTCCTGAACAACGACTCGTAAGCCTTCACCTGCATCCAGAGCTGGCCCTTGTCGTCCACCGCGCCGCGGGCATAAATGTTGTTGTTGCGCTGGCTTGGTTCCGTCCAGCTCTGTTTCGCAGCCTGCTCTTCCTCACCCTTCAGGGGATAGGCATCCTTGTCCACAAACGGAGGCGACTTCCACTCGTCCAGCGGCTCGGCCGGCTGCACATCGTAGTGGGCGTAGCAGAGCGCCGTAGGCTTGCCGGGAGCATGCAGCCAGTCGGCATAGACAAGCGGATGTCCTTTGGTCGGGATGATCTCTACATGTTCGAAGCCGATACGCCTGAGCTCAGCGGCAACCATCTCGGCGGCTTTGCGGACGTCGGCCTTGTGTTCTTCGTCGGTGCTGACGCTGGGAATGCGCAGCAGGTCTTTCAGCTCTTCCAGAAAACGCTGCTGATTATCGCGGGCATAGGAAATGGCGGAAGAAACGGCTGCGGTCGACATGGAAAACTCCTTCCGGATGAACCCACCGGGTATCTGGCGGTTGAAAACCTGATCCGGCAAAGGCAAAAGTATATCGCACCAGGAGAGCAGCGGTTTGCCGGCGGGTGAAACCTGCAGTGGCGCAGTTTTGCGGGAACGAAGCGGGAAGCGGTCTACTTCCGGTCCGGGAAGGTCCGGATGCAGGGACCTGGTCCGCGAATCACAGCCGCGGCGGTACACTGGTCAGCTGGGAAGGGAGAGTCGCCATGGGCGTTAGCAAGAATCCGGAACTAAGGATCAGGATTGAACGGCAACCTTCCATGGACGTGGTGCGCTGTGCCGGCAAGATCGTGATCGACACCTGGCCCCAGTTCTCCACCACCGTGCGCGATCTCATCGCTGACGGCAAGCCCATCCGGGTGGACCTCAGCGAGGTTGAAATGGTGGATAGCACGGGCATCGGCGCGTTCGTCAGCGTCTGGGCGTCGGCGAAGAAGAGCGGGGTTGACCTGAAGTTTCGCAATCCCAACCCGCGCGTCCAGGACGTGGTCGAAATCACCCGCCTTCAGGACCTGTTTGAGCACGAGCCGATCGCCAGATCGCAAAAATGAATCATTCATCGGCTATTGCAATATCCGCATGACTCTTTCGGAGATACAGAAAGCCATCGAGAGCCTTCCGGAGGACGAGCAGGTCAGGCTGGCTGCTTGGATGGCGTCGCGGGACCGTGCCGCGTGGGATGCGGAACTGGAGCGCGATTTCTCCGCTGGCGGGCCTGGCTCCTGCTTGCTGGACGAGGTTCGCCGTCAAATCCGGGCCGGCAATCCAGACCGCTTCACCGGCTAAGGTAGGTCGCAGGTCTGGAGCTTGCGCGCCCTTCACACCTCGAAGATGCGGTACACGCTGCCATTTTCCCGTGTCTGATTAATCGCCATGGCGACGTTGTGCACCGGAGTTCCGGCCGTGGTCCTGCCGTCGGGACTGCCGGAATGCGCGTGTCCGTGCACGACAAGGTCAGCACCGTGGCGGTCCACCACTTCGGCCAGCCGCGAGCTGCCGAGATAGGGATAGATCTCGGGCGGTTCGCCCTTCACGGTATCGCCGATGGGAGCGTAGTGCAGCACAACAACGCGCTTGTGGGTGCGAAGCTGCGACAGCGCGCGTTCCAGCTTCAGCGCTTCGTCGATGGCAGCCTGCACGAAGGCCTTGACCTCGGGCTCGCCAAATGCGGTGAGAGCGCCGCGTCCAAAGCCGCCGGGAAAGCCTTTGGTGCCGGCAAAGCCAACCCCGTCCCGCTCGTACGCGGTACCGTCCAGCATCTTCACTCCGCCGTCGGTCATGATCTTCATCAGTTCCGGGGCACGCCCGCTCTCATAGTCGTGATTGCCGAGGACCGCGATTGTAGGAATGCGGAGGCGCACCAGAACGTTCATCAGCGAGTCCATCTCCTCCGGGCGGCCGAAGTTGGTAAGGTCGCCGGCGAGGATGAGCACATCGGCCTGATCGCGGACCCGGTTGAGGTGGTCGCGCACGCGATCGTGGACCTGCGGACTGAAGTGCAGATCGGCAAGGGCTGCGATCTTCATGCCTCTTCCGTTCCAACCAGTGGAAGCGCGGCGCCGGCTGCGATCCTCGACCCGTGCTGGCTGCGCCGCTCTTCGAGCAGGTTCTCCAGGCCCCACTCCTTTACGTCGATGGCGAACATCCGGTCATCCACCAGGCTGCCGCGGAACGGCGAGTTGGCGGAAGGCGACTCCAGTTCGCGCCGCAGCCGCGAGAGCAGGTCGTTCCATACCTCGCTTGGCACATAATGCTGGTACGCCGGATAGACGTAGCGGTAGAGGACCAGCTCCCACAGCAGCAGCTCCCAATGCTCACCGATCAACTGGCGAAGGCGCTGCCAGTCCAGCTTGCCTCTGGTGCCGTAGATGATGTGGACGATATCGGCCCCGTCGAAGCGCTCGCGAAAGTTGACGAACAGTTTGGAGGCAATCAGCTCCTCCGCCGCCAGCACCCGCACGGGAACTCCCAATATGACCGTGCAGGAGGCGCGATCGATCCACGATAGGTCAACCGTGATGACTGCGTTGCTCATGCCGGTGATGAGATCGACGTAATAACCATTGCGATGTGCCTTGGCCAGCCACACGGGATCGCAGATCTCGGTTTCAAAGCCCTGTTCCTGCAGATACCGCAAAGCTTGCGGGACGGCTTCGGCGGGGAGAAACAGGTCGAGGTCCTTCGTATCGCGCCAGATGCCGGTGTGCTTCTGCAGGGCGAAGGCGCCGGAGACGACGTAGGGCACGCCCACGCCGTTCATGTGGTGCAGCACCTCACAAAACAGGGCCCTTTGCTCCCGGGGAAAATCCGGAGGCACCGAACTGCTGACGGGCCGTTCCTTCTCAGTCGCCACGGCCTACGGTTGGATGACGAGAGATGCTGTGGCGTTGTTGCCGGACGTCAAAAAGGCGGCGAGGCCGGGCCGCCTATTGCCGCTTGCATACCTGCAATGCCCCACTGCATCATTCCTAGAGCAGCGAGGAGAGCGAATGTCGAAAGACACCGTGGTGGATGTGGACGGCAGACATCTGAAGGTCTCCAACCTCGACAAGGTGCTGTATCCCGAAGCCGGGTTCACCAAAGGGCAGGTGATCGACTACTACGTGCGCGTCGCCCCCGTTCTGCTGCCGCATCTGCGCGGCCGGCCGCTTACCATGAAGCGCTATCCCAACGGGGTGGGCGGAATGTTCTTCTACGAGAAGAACTGTCCCACTCACCGTCCCGACTGGGTGCAGACGGCGCGCGTGTGGAGCGAGGGCAACAACCGCTGGATGGACTATTGCATGGTGGAAGACCTGCCAACCCTGGTGTGGGCCGCCAACCTTGCCGACCTGGAACTGCACACCAGTCTTTCTCTGGGCAAGGACGTGCTGCGTCCCACGTTTCTGGTTTTCGATCTCGACCCCGGCCCGCCCGCCAACATCGTGCAATGCTGCCAGGTTGGTCTGTGGGTGCGCGAAATCTTCGACCGGCTGAAGCTGCGGAGCTTCGCCAAGTCCTCCGGTTCAAAAGGGCTGCAGATTTACGTGCCGCTGAACACCGCCACCAGCTACGACCAGACCAAGCCTTTCGCGCATGAACTGGCGCGGCTGCTGGAGCGCACGCACCCGGAGCACGTGGTCTCCGATATGAAGAAGGTGCTGCGCACCGGGAAAGTGCTGGTGGACTGGAGCCAGAACGACGATCACAAGACGACCATCTGCGTCTACTCGCTGCGCGCCAAAGAGCGGCCGACGGTTTCCACCCCGGTGGCCTGGGACGAGGTTGAGAACTGCCTGAAAAAACGCGACCCCAGCCTGCTGGTGTTCGATTCCGACCAGGTGCTGGCGCGAGTGAAAGAATACGGCGACCTCTTCGAGCCGGTGCTGAAGCTGAAGCAGAAGATGCCGCCGCTGGAGGCGCTGCACGAGGCGGAGGCTACAACCGCAGCTAAACCATCGGCGACCAGCCCGAAGCCGGAGAAGCCAACAGCTCGCGCCGCGCGGGCGAAGACACGCCGCCCCACGGCGAAGAAGATGGCACTGGCCCGAAAACGCGGATGATGCGGGTCGGCCGCGCGTACACGAACTGCGGCCGCGCGGAACACAGCCTTTTATCCTTCCCACACAAACGCGTCGAAAACACTCGCCCGGATGAAGCCGAGCCGGCGGTAGAGATCGACGGCGGGCTCGTTCCTCTCGGTCACCGTGAGCGACAGCAGATTGAACTGGCGGCTCCGCAGGGAATTGGCGGTGGCGGCGATGAGGTTCTCGCCAATGCCCTGGCGCCGGTACTCGGGAAGCAGGCAGACCTGGGTAACATGACCCACGTCGTCCTTCACGCGCGAGCAGAGAAACAGCCCGACCAGCGAACTGGTGGGGCGGTGGATCGCCGCGAAGGAGCCTTCCACGTCGAAGACTCCGCAGCCCGGGAAGCGCACGATATTGTTCAGAAACCGTATGGAGCCGGCGTGTGTACGGTACTGATCGTTAATGTCGGAATCGATGTGTGCGCGATAGGCAGCGGTAATCACTCCCGCCGCCGGCTGATAATCCTGCTCCACCCAGCGCCGGAGCTGGATATCGGGAGACAGGTGGGCCGGCGGAATGCGTGGTGCGGCAGCGCCGCGCAGGCGCAGTGATAGGAACAGGCGGCGGTACCGCTGGAAGCCGGAGGCGGCAAAGGTCGAGTTCAGTTCGCCCGTCTGCTGGGTCAGCAGCTGTGCTTCGACGCGATGAATTTCCGGCGACTGCTGCAGCGCCCCGATCACGTGCCCGGCCATCTGCGATTCCAGTTGGGAGGCGTCGGGACGGAGCGGCGAGACGAAGAGATCGCCGACCACCCCCTTGCTGCCCTCGTAGACGAAGAAAGCGTAGCCGATGATACTGCCGCGCTCCACCGCCGCATAGCCGGGCAGAATTCTGGCATCGACGTAACGCAGGATCATGTCGGCAGAGCTGCGGTAGTCCCAGTACAGCAGGTTGTGCCAGACTTCCACCTCTTCATTGAGCAGCGGGCGCAGGTCGGCAGACGAGAAGTGCCTGAGGTCGAGAATCTCCACTTTAGTGAGCGGGTGCGACCGGCGGAAAACGGTAGCAGCCATAGCCGCGCCATCCAGGGGCGCTGAGCCAGTCTAGTGCGGGTTTGGCAGACGAAGCAAACCCGGCGCCGTGATCCTGCTGCGGTTCACGGTTGCAGTGGGCGCGAGGGCCTTCGCGGCAATGACGCGGGACCCTGTCCGGCGCGCCTGGACCCACAAGTGAGACCCGCGCTGGCCGACAATCCACAGCTACCGGACGCGCCATCTTCCCCTGGCCAGCCTGTCTCTGCCGAGGCCTGTTTCCTCGTCCAGGCCGGGTTGAGAAAGCACCACGAACACATGCCAGTTACCGCAGCGGTACGCGGACACATTGGCAATCTGCCGCTCGGTGCAGTTGATGGTTGCCGCCAGCCGGACGCCGTCGACGGGCTGAATCTGGTGGTCCCAACAGATCGGACATGCAATGGGAGTTTCCATAACCGCACCCGGGAATGTCTTCAGCCTATCCGTTTTTGCCGCGATCAACGCGTGACAGCCATCACGGGGTACGTCAAAGGTAGTACGACAACTTGCGACAGGATCCCCGGACGAATTTGCCTGCCACGTTTCACGGCTCTGATCGGCCTCGAATCCGTAACCGCCATTTCGCGCCACGCGGGCATGGGAATGGTGACAATCGTCACCGACGACTCGCCTTCGCAAGCGGATAGTTTTTTTAGACCGGCACAATCGCACAGACCCGCGGACTCCGGCAGGGGGTCCCTCCTGCCTCTGCGGGCAAGGGAGTTCACTATGAGCGGTCCGGACCCCGATCCCCAGCCCACCTTCACCCGTCGGTCGGAGAAAGAGAGCATCTGCACCTACTGCTTTCTCCCGATTCGTGGCGACGAATACATGACGCTGGATGAGGCAGAACGCATTCACGCGGAAATCTGCCTGTTCCGTCCAGCTTCAGCATTGCGCTACGCGGCGTCGTAAGGAGCGAGATTCATTCCCACCCGATGCGCTCATGCTTCCGGCATGAGCGACAGCATGCCGGATTGGAGCAGGCCATGAACAGACGAAGCATCTATGTCATTACAGCCGTTTTGCTGGCGCTGTGGACAGGCGCGTGTTCACAGGGCAAGCGCAGCGCCGAGGCCGCCGCGGACGACTTTCTCAAACTCGTCGATTCCGGCAACTATGGCCGGAGCTGGGAGACCGGGGCAGGCATATTCAGGAATGCGGTCGCGAAAGAGCAATGGCAAAAAATACTGGCGGATAACCGCGCGCCGCTGGGTGCGGTGACCTCAAGAAAACTGACCTCGGCAGAATATACGGCGGACCTTCCAGGAGCGCCGCAGGGCGAATACTACGTAATCCATTACGCGAGCAGGTTTGCCAACAACCGGTTGGCAACCGAAACCGTGACCCCGGTCCTGGACAAGGATGGAAAATGGCGGGTCGCCGTGTACTTCCTCAGATAGACCGGCCAATACGGGCCCCGTTCTGCAACAGGTGGCCAGGGAGCGCGGGATACGTCGGGGAATAAACGGACGGCGGCATTGATCAGCCGCCGCCCATGGCAGCGCGAAGCTTTCCTGCCTGAATCGGATTACCTCGGGCCGCTCCCCTTGTAGCCTTCCTCATAGCCGCGGACAAAGCCTTCACGGTAGAGCTGCTTGAACTGGTCCTTGGTGCCCAACGCTGTCGTCCAGCCGTGAAGACCGTCCTTGTAAAGATCATGGTCCTGCGGCTTGAAATGGTTGCCCTTCATCTGGTCGTAGCGTCCGGCCGCGAGTCCGTCCTGGTAGCCGAACTGCTCCGCCTGCTGATCGCCACGGGGCATGCGGTCGGCCGGAGTGGCAGCGCTGCCGGGATTCATGATGTTGTCATAGCCGGCGTCGTAACCCTGGCGATAGGCCCGCTGGTCGTCCTCTTTCGTCCATTCCGAGGCGGCGCGGTCGTTACGGATCGCATGGCCGCGGGCGTCAGACTGCCCTTGGGCGTAGCCGTCGTTGTAGGCCTGGGTGTTACGCTCGCGGTCGCGGTCCTGGTCGCTCTGGTACTGCTGCGGTGAAGCGACCGGGCGGGCGATGGCGGGAGCCGCACAACCCAGAACCAACGCGGCTCCGAGAAAAACTGGCATCGAAAGCTTCATATCCTGTGCTCCTGATATCGAGTTGGGCCAGCGGCCCGGGTGCCACCCGAGTACCTCTTTCTGCCACTGGGGGCCTTATCGGATTGATGCCGACATTATTGGCAAGGTTCGCTTCTCGGGAATGAGGGCTGCCGATGGTGCCAGGGCGTGATCCGGGCTGGCCAACGGAGGGCGAAGCCAGGTACCGGCTCGGGGTCGCAGGTTCCTGAAATAATCTCCTGCTACGCATCCACCCTGCCGTGCCGCAGGCTGTCACACAGGCCTGTTTTGCAGCGCAGCTGTTTCTGTTACCCTGCTGGATTGCATTGTCTCTGACTGGAGTCGCCCCGACCAGATGCTACATCGCATATTCCCTGCCTGCTTCGCTCTCCTCGTCGGCATCGCCCTTCCACTTTCGGCCGCGGACAAATCGAAGACCAGCTCCGGCAATGCGAGCCAGCCGTCCTACGAACAGCCACAGCCGCAGCGCGAGAACCTGGACCTGAACATGTACCAGCGGATCCGCCTCGAAGGGCTGAACCACTCGCACGTGATGGAGTACGCCTCGGCCCTGGATGACGATATCGGACCGCGGCTGACCGGCTCTCAGAACCTGAAGCGCGCCAATGAATGGACGCGCGACCAGTTCACCGCCATGGGCTGCAGTAACGCCCATCTGGAGGACTGGGGCGAGTTCGGCATGGGATGGCAGCAGCTCAATACCTGGGTGCGCATGGCCTCGCCCGATGCGGCGGTGTTCATCGCCCAGGCAGGCCCGTGGTCGCCGGCGACCAATGGCGCCATCAACGCGCCGGCGATCTGGATGGATGTGAAGGAGGAGAAGGACCTCGACAAATACAATGGAAAAATCGTTCTTCTGGGGCCCATGCGCGATGTGCCTCCGGTGGACAAGCCGCTCTGGGTACGGCTGGATGAGGCGGAGCTGAAGAAGCTGAGCCAGTGGCCGCTGAAGCCGCGCAATCGCGAGGAATTCCTGCAGCAGTATATGAAGCGTCTGGAGCTGCGCCAGAAGCTGGCAAGGTTCCTGGCCGATGAGCACGCGCTGGCGGTGATTACGCCCAGCCGCGCTGGCCGCGACGGCGGCGGCTCCGGCGGCACCATCTTCGACGACAGCAGCGCCGGCTTCGGCTGGGAGGCCTACAAGCGCGAACACGCCGATCCGCTCCCGGTGGTCGTGATGGCCATCGAAAATTATGGGCGGATTTACCGGCTGCTGAAGGCGAAGGTCCCCGTCACGATCGAAATGAACGTTGATACGAAATTCACCGGCGATCATGAGCACGGCTACGACACCATCGCGGAGATCCCGGGCACCGATCCCAAACTGAAAGACGAAGTGGTGATGCTCGGCGGGCACCTGGACTCGTGGGCCTCCGGCACCGGCGCGACCGACAACGGAGCGGGCACCGTGGTGGCCATGGAGGTGATGCGCATCCTCACTACCCTGCAGGTCAAGCCCCGCCGTACCATCCGTGTGGCGCTGTGGACGGGAGAGGAGCAGGGCGAGTACGGCTCCTACGGCTATGTGCGGCAGCATTTCGGGGAGGTGCCGCTTTCGACCGCGCCCGACCAGCTCAGGCTGCCGGAGTGGGTGCGCAAACCCGGCGGACCGATCAAAATCGGGCCCGAATACCAGAAGATCTCCGCCTACTTCAACCTCGATAACGGCAGCGGAGAAATCCGTGGCGTCTATCTGCAGGAGAACGCGGCCATCGCTCCCATCTTCCAGCAATGGATCGAGCCGCTGAACGACCTGGGCGTCACCACCCTGAGTCTGCGCAATACCGGCGGCACCGACCACGAAGCCTTCGACGGCATCGGCATTCCCGGTTTCCAGTTCATCCAGGACCCTCTGGATTACGGCTCACGGACCCATCATTCCAACATGGACGTTTACGAGGCGCTGTCGCCGGAAGGCCTGGCCCAGGCCGCCGTGGTGGAAGCCACGTTCGTTTACAACACGGCTATGCGCGACCAGATGCTGCCCCGCAAGCCGCTGCCGCATCCCGAACTGGAGGAGCAGCTCAGGGCGCCGCTGAAGAACATCATGCCGGGCGCCGAAGCGGCGGAGAAGGACGCGAAGGAGAAGGCCGACCAGACGCCGCCGCAGTAGTAGCAGGTCGGCGCTCACAATCTCGCACCAATTCTTACTGGTAAGACGGTCTTACGGGTAGGAAAACAGACATACTGCACGAATCCGTCATTCCTGGTACCGTCGCCTGAACCGCCATTTTCTGCCTTCCCGGCAAGTTAAGTGCCGTATATCGCCCTTTCAGTTACAATCCTGGTACTCCGACTTCTCCGCAGCGAGTGGGTCCTGGTCCATGCAGCCTTTCTACAAACGATTCAGTGTCATCAGCGGTTTTGCAGCCCTGCTGGTGCTGCTGGTAATTAACAGCTTCGTCATCCGGCACCAGCTAGCCAGGCAGGTGACCGATCAGGCATGGGTGGCGCACACCCAGCAGGTGCTGCTGCAACTGTCGGAGACGGAGTCTCTGCTGGACGATGCGGAAAGCGGCCAGCGCGGCTATCTCTATACGGGTGAGCTGAGATACCTCGGCCCATACGATGTCGCCATCAGCCAGGTTGACGCGCACCTCCGGAGCCTGGCGGAGTTGACCGCCGACAGCACCATACAGATGGCCAATGCCGGCCGCCTGCGACTGCTCGCGCAGCAGAAGCTGAAGGAATTGGCGACCACCATAGCGCTCTTCGACTCCGGTGATCCCGAGGGGGCGCGGAAGCTGGTCCAGAGCAATAGCGGCTTCTTCACCATGGCGAAAACCCGCGCCTTGATCGGCGAGATGCAGCAGGAGGAAGCCGCTCTGGCGGCCGCCCGCACGCTGGCTTATCGGCGCAGTATAGGGGTGACCGTCGCATGCATCTATTTGGCCAGCGTTCTCGCCGGGGCAGGACTGGTGCTGCTGGCGTATTTCATTCTGCGCGAGATGGATCTGCGGGAGAAACATGCGGCCCAGATAAAAGCCCGCGAAGAGTGGTTCCGGGTGACGCTGACCAGTATCGGCGATGCGGTCATCGCCACCGACCAGGAGGGGGTCGTGACCTTCCTCAACCCGGTGGCCGAGCGGCTCACGGGAATAAGTCTGGCAAAAGCGAAAGGCAGCTCCATTGACAGCGTCTTCCCCATTTTCAACGAGGTGACGCAGCAGCCTGCGGAGAACCCGGTAAGGCAGGTCATGCAGTTAGGCCGCATTGTGGGGCTGGCCAACCACACGGTGCTGGAGCGTGCCGATGGAAGCCAGATAGCCATTGAGGACAGCGCCGCGCCCATTCATGACGACGAGGGCCGGCTGGTTGGAGTCGTGCTGGTGTTCCGGGACGCCACGCAGGAGCGCCGATCGCAGGAGATTCTGCGCAAAACCGAGAAGCTGGCGGCCGCCGCCAGAATGGCGGCCAGCGTGGCGCACGAGATCAACAATCCCCTGGAAGCGGTGGGAAATCTCATTTATCTGGCGAAGAACAGCCCGCAACTGCCCCCGGACGTGAGTCAGGAGCTGACCTTGGCGGAGCAGGAACTGGCCCGCGTGTCACATATCGCGCGGCAAACCCTGGGCTTCTATCGCGAGGCCAAGGCGCCGACCACCCTCGATTTTCCCGCGCTGGTGAATTCGGTGCTGAAGCTGTATTCGAGCAGGCTGGGTACGAGGAAGGTCCGTGTGGAATGCGATCTGAAACAATCTCCGCCCGTGCATGGCTGGCCGGGAGAGATGAGGCAGCTCATATCCAATCTGGTCTCCAATGCTGCCGATGCCGCCGGCATCGAGGGGACGATACGCGTGATCGTGTCCCGCGTCGACACTCCTGCTGGCCAGGCACTGCAGTTGATGGTGACAGACAATGGGCCGGGAATTGCCCCCGAACACCGGCAACGCATCTTTGAGCCGTTCTTTACTACCAAGGACGTGGGCACCGGCCTGGGACTATGGGTGTCCAAAGAAATCGTGGAGAGACACGGCGGCACGATTCAGGTCGATTCCCGCTGCGGACCGGAGTCGCACGGTACGACCTTCTTCGTCCTGCTGCCCTGCGCGGATGAGGGGCGGAGTTTCGTTGCCAAGGCGGTATAAGGTCCCTGTCGCTCCATCGCTGTGGCCCCGGGCTCTTCTGCCCTTGAATCAGGAACCTGACTTTGCCGGCGCTCTGCATGGCGTGGGGGTGGTGCCGCTGGTTCGCATGGGTGAAGTAGCGCCTTAGCGACGCCTGCCAGCCGTCTGTGAATGTCAGCTTCTTTGCCGGCGGCGCCGGAAGTGCGCCGGTTGAGGACGGCGGGGCCGCTTCAGCGACATCCAGCGGCCCAGGGTGCGCGAGGAAGGCAGGAAGGCCGCCAGCGCGATAAAGGCGCCGATCACCACCAGCATCTCCGAGGAATTGATGGCGTTGGTGCTGCCGGGGTTCTGCAGACTGATCATCTCGCTGTGGGCCTTGTACCAGCCAAAGACAACCAACCCCGCGCCGGCGAGGAACACGGCAACCCGAATCGCGATCTTCACCGAATCTCCTCCGGTGAGAGGAATTGTAATCCTCACAGAATATTCACGGCGCGCGCCGCCAGCAGGGCGATGACGGAGAGCGAGATCACGGACTGCAGCATCATCAGCACCTTGGCCCAGCGCGCCAGCACCGCCGTATCGGTGGGCGAGAACGCCGTGCTGGTGTTGAATGCCAGGTAGAGATAGTCGAGGAAAACGGGATACCACGACAGCTTTTCGTCGGTGTGGCCCATCATCTGCGGAAAGAGGAATGCACTTTTTGCCCCGGGTTTTTCGCGGCCCAGGGGCCCTCCCGCGTCCAGCTTCCAGTACCACAGCGCGAACACGAGGACGTTGGTGACCCAGAGCAGGGCAGCCGACCGCAGCAGTTCGCCAGGCGGCTCCTCGTGATGGGGCAGGCCCTGGATGAGAAGGGCCAGGGAGCTTATCAGCGCCAGAGTCAGGGCAGTGGTGGCGGCAAAGGTGAAGATCCGTGCCAGGTTGTGCCGGCCGAGCCGGTAGGTAAACACGAGGGGGATCATCAGAACGAAGATGACGGCGAAGAGCAGCCAGCGCGGCCCTACCGAAAGCCGCTCCGGCAAGGCGAAGGAGATGAGCGCATCGGCCAGCATGGCGACCAAGGCGGGCCATCGCGGTTCACGCAATTTCTGGAGCTTTACGGTCATAAACAGCCATCGCCCGGCTTGCAGCGACAATCAGCCTATCATTGTTTCATCATGCGAAGATTGCGCTCCCTCGGGGGCAGGCAAGCCAGGCGTCGCATACATCCAGCCTGAGGCCGCAATAAAATAAGGGAAGTGGGAGTGCTCACGCATAACATTCTGCATTCGCTGGACGCCACGGCTGTCCATGTCCTGCTGGTGGTGTTTCTGGCGACGCTGATCCGGTCGGCTTTCGGATTCGGGGAAGCGCTGTTTGCCGTTCCGCTGCTGGTGCTGCGGATTCCGCTGGGTGTGGCCGCTCCGCTGGCGGTGCTCATCTCGATTACGATTGCCCTGGTTGTCGTCGCCCAGGACTGGCGAAAGATCCACGTGCACAGCATGGGATGGCTGATGTTCGCCACGGTCTTCGGTATTCCGCTCGGTCTGGCGCTGCTGACCAGCAGCCATCAGGGATTGGTCAAAGCGATCCTGGCCATTCTGATCATTGCTTTTGCCGTTTACTCGCTGATCGGCGACAAACCTCCGGAGCTGAGGACCGACAGCAAGCCGTGGCTGCTAGGCTGCGGATTCACCGCCGGCGTGCTGGGCGGCGCCTACGGCATGAACGGCCCGCCGCTGGCCATCTATGGAGCCATGCGCCGCTGGTCGGCCCAGCAGTTCCGCGCCACCCTCCAGGGATATTTCCTGCCGGCCAGTATTCTGGGGATGACCGGATACTGGCTGAAGGGCCTGTGGGTTCCGGCCGTGACGCATTATTTTCTGCTGTCGCTGCCGGCGATGCTGCCGGCCATTGTGCTGGGCAAGTTCATGAATCATCGCCTGCGGGGCGAAATCTTCCTCAAGTATGTTTATTCCGCTCTTGTGGTGGTGGGGGCCGTGTTGCTGGCGCAGGCCTGGCGAGGTTCACTATGAACGTCCCCGGAATCCTGGCGGTTACTGCTTCCCCACCGGCCGCACGCGCAGGAAGACCACCGCGCCAACAGGATGATTTCCATAGAGTGCCCCTAGCTGGCCCACAGCCGAATAAAACGTGAGCTGTGCGCCCAGCGCGGTCTCGAGGTGGGGAATCAAAGGGACGTCGCGGTCGTATCCGGCGGTGTAGGCCTGAACCCGCCCGATGATGTACTCGTTAAATTCCAGCGGTTCGAACTGATCCCGCGAAAGCAGCTCGCTGGTGCGGTCCACGTTCTCAATCCGCGTCCAGAGATAATTTCGCTCCGCAAAACGCACGGTGGATTCCAGCAGATAGCCGTTCCACACCAGGCCGGTCAGCAGGCTATGGTTGCGTCCCCAGATGAGGGAACTCGCCCAGTTGCCGTGCAGCAGAGGCCGGTTGTACATGATGGAGGCGGTCATCCGCTGGATGTTCTCCTCCGGATGGAGGGCCTCCGGGCTGGTGAGATGCGCGAAGGAGTACTGCGCGCTCCAGTTCTGGCCCGGCTGCACGGTGAGCCGCGTGGACCAGGAGTCGATGGTGCCGGAGTCGATGTCCCAGCGGAATTCGTCGGGTTCGCGGCCGTGGAATCCCGAGGCTTCAAGCCGAACGATGGTGGCTGTTATGCCGGCGGTGATTACGTCGTCCGCTATGTGGGTGGAGTCCTGCAAGTGATGCCCGAGCGGGGCTATGGGATCTTCCGACGCTGAGGCGCGGTGCGGGTAGGCGGTCGGCCCCATCGCGGGATCGCCCATGGGCGCGAAGTAGAAGGAAAGCAGACTGCGTTCCCCCAGATTCAGGTCGTAGAGCGCCGCCAGTTCCATGACGAAGTCGTGCGGGTGCTGGCCATCGACGATCGGCTTGCCGTAAGCGGTCTCGCCCTGCTGGAACAGTTCCGGGTAGTAGCGGCCGGTGATGGTGGCCGGCTCGAAGCTCAGCATGGTGCGCACGGTAAAGGTTCCCGGTCCCAGCGCGTGCTGCGCCATCGGCATCAGCCAGTTGGTCGAGAACACCTTGTCGGCGCCGCGCGGGCCGGTCTGCTGCAGGACATTCAGGAAGCCCACCCCGTGGAACATCAGCATCCACTTGCCTTTCATGGTCATGAGCATGGGCATGGGAGTGGAGTTGGGCTCGGCGCTGGTGCCGGACGTCGCGTGCCGGCCGATTTCCTCAATCAGGTTCGTGGGCTTCTCATTCATCTGCATGCCGGGCATCTGGGCGTGCCCGCCATGCTGCTGCCCAGCGCCCGGCATCTGCATTCCCGGCATCGGCTGACCGGATGTGGACTGCGGTGCCCGGTCCGCGGGCGCTTGTGCCGTATCCGACCCGGATTGTTGCAGCGCCCCCGCGCTCAGGGCCGCCAGCAGCACAACCATCACGCGCCACATCCTGCTATTCGACCACAGGGCGGTTCATTCCCTGAAACAGGACCCGGTCCGGCCGAAATCGGAGGGGGTACGGCGCAAAGCGAAATTTGTGACGCATGTCATTGAATCGGGTCCCGGAGAGCGGTATATTGGCGCTTTCCTCATAACCCTGTCGCAATTTGCTGCGACCGTGAGACGACCTGATTTATGCCGCAGAATTACGTACCCATTTTCATCTTTGCCTTTGTAGCTTTCCTTGTCGCCGCCGGGACGGTGGCCATTTGCGCGCTCATCCGCCCAAAGAACCCGTTCAAGACCAAGCTGATGCCCTACGAGTGCGGCATCACGCCCTATGACAACGCGCGCGGCCGTTACACGGTCCGCTTCTATATCGTCGCCATCCTGTTCGTGGTCTTCGATGTGGAGACCATCTTCCTCTTCCCCTGGGCGGTGCAGTTCAAGCTGCTGGGGCTGTTCGGGCTGCTGGAGATGATGATCTTTCTCGGCATCCTGATCGTGGGATATATCTGGATCTGGAAGAAGGGCGCGCTGGAGTGGGTGTAGTGGCATTGCGGCCAGCGCCGATGCAGAGATTTTCGCTCCCCATTCGCCACACGGCCGGATGGGGATTTTGTCTGTCTGACGGCGCTGTTGCGGGCGGCATAATGCGGCGCTTCAGCCGCGCGGGGTCGCGGGTTGGACGCCCGAATGTGATGTGCATCACAGCCCGTCGTGACTGCTGTACGGGAAGCGGACCGCTGCAAGCTGTTAAAAATAGAACTTCCCGGTTGGGGTGAGTACGGCAACAGATATGCCCGACGAGACCAGAGAGCCAAATCCAGCTTTGCCGGCCGGGTCGCCAGACCCGACCAAGCCTTCCGCACCGGAATCCGCAAAAGCATCCGGGGTGACGAAGGCCGACGCCACAAACAAGCCGGCCGAACCGGTTAAGGCGGCCGCAGCTCCAGCAACCGGCGACAAGCCGGCGGCGGCCGCCGCCAAGCCCGCTGCGCCCGCTGCCAAACCCGCACCGAAACCCGAAGGCCCGAAACCGGAGCCGTGGGATTCGGAGCTGGTGCGCAAACTGAAAGGACAATACGGTTCGGGAATTCGCGAGGCCTCGACCTACGTCGGCCAGAAATATCTGGTGGTCGACAGTTCCATCGTTCACGAAATCCTGCTGCGCATGCGCGACGACGAGCTCTTCGATTACTGCGTCGACATCACCGCGGTGCACTATCCCAAGCGCGAGCTGCAGTTCGATGTTGTTTACATCCTGTACTCGTTTCACAAGAACGAACGCGTGCGCATCAAGACGCAGATCAGGGAAGGCGAGACGCTGCGCAGCGCCTTCGCTATCTGGCCCACGGCCAACTGGCTGGAGCGCGAAGTCTACGACATGTTCGGCATCAGCTTCAGCGAGCATCCCGACCTGAAGCGCATTCTGCTGCCCGATGGCTGGAAGGGCCATCCCCTGCGCAAGGACTATCCGATCCTGCAGCAGGACAGGGAATGGGTGCAGATCAATCTTGGGATCGAGAGCGGACAATGAAGGATCCCGAAACCGATTATCGCCACGCCAAGCCCGATCAGAGCGGCTCCGGCGTCATGGACTACCTCGATCTCGATACCAAAGACCAGACCTTCCTCGACGCTACCGAGCTCGTCCTCAACATGGGCCCGCAGCATCCTTCGACCCACGGCGTGCTGCGCGTCATCCTCAAGCTCGACGGCGAGAAGGTGCTGGGCACCGAGTGCGTCATCGGCTATCTCCATCGCGGGGTGGAGAAGATCGCCGAGAACCGCACCTACGCGATGTTCAATCCCTACGTCGATCGCATGGACTACGTCGCCGCGGTCTCGAATGGGCTCGGCTACTGCGAAGCCGTCGAGAAGCTGCTGAACACCGAAGCGCCGCCGCGCGCGCAGTACATCCGCGTCATCCTGACTGAGCTGTGCCGCATCGCCAGCCACCAGGTGTGGCTGGGCACGCACGCTCTCGACATTGGCGCGCTGACGCCACTGTTCTACTGCTTCCGCGACCGCGAAGAGATCCTGAAGATTTTCGAGAAGTATTGCGGCGCGCGGCTGACGACGCACGCGTTCCGCATCGGCGGCTGCATTTACGAAACGTACGACGGCTTCGAGCAGGATTGCCTGAAATTCTGCGACGCCTTTTTGCCGAAGCTGGACGAATACGAGGAGCTGCTGACCACCAACCGCATCTGGGTGCGGCGCACGAAAGGCGTGGGCATTCTGAAGCCGGAGGACTGCATCGCGCTGGGCGTGACCGGCCCGGTGCTGCGCGCCAGCGGCGTGAAGTGGGACCTGCGCAAGAAGCAGCCCTACGAGGCGTACAGCAAGTTTGATTTCGAGATTCCTACCGGCCTCAACGGCGATACCTACGACCGGTACCTTGTGCGCATCGAGGAGATGCGCCAGGCAGTGCGCATCATCCGCCAGGCGGTGGAAGGGCTGCCGACCGGGCCGATCATGGCGAAGATCCCCAAGGTGCTGAAGCCGCCGGTGGGTGAAGTTTATGTTTCGATCGAGGCGCCCAAGGGCGAGCTGGGATATTTCATCGTGAGCGACGGCTCGCTGCAGCCGTATCGCGTGCGCGTGCGGCCGCCGTCGTTCGTGAATCTGCAAGCCCTGGACAAGATGGTGCGCGGGCTGCTCGTGGCCGATGTGGTCGCGGTGATTGGGACGCTGGACATCGTGCTGGGGGAGGTTGATAGGTGAGATGGGGTAGTGCTGGCCTTTAGGCCGGACAGGTAGCGCGAGCCTTCAGGTTCGCGCCGAGGTTGGCAAAGAACCTGAATCGGGGCTTCAGTCCCGAACGAATGAGGCTTTGAAGGGGCACGGCTTTAGCCGTGCTGCAAAAGCGCAATAGAACAGGGTTTAGCCCCTGAGGCCAGTTTTGAAAGGGCACGCCTTCAGGCGTGCCGGGAGTAGACAGAATAGAACAGGGCTTTAGCCCCTGAGGGAACAAGTCGTGAAACCCGCGCGTGAGCACGCTACTAACAAGAAGCCACTCGAGGAGACGCTAATCGGCACGGCTGAAGCCGTGCCCCTTCAAAACAATGCTTGAAGCAATCAGATCGTACCTGAACTCAAGCGCCACCCCCGGCGAAGCCGGCAGCATGTTCTGGGCGACCATCTACATCCTGCTGATCACCATCGGCGTGTCGCTGGCCGTCATCTCGATGAACTGGCTGGAGCGCAAGATCCTCGCCCACATGCAGATTCGTCTCGGCCCCATGCGCGTTGGCCCGCACGGCCTGCTGCAACCCTTCGCCGACGCCCTGAAGCTGCTCATCAAGGAAGACATCATCCCCGACAACGCCGACAAGCTGGTGTTCTGGAGCGCGCCGGTGGTCGTGACAATGACCGCCTTCACCACGTTCCTGGTCGTGCCCTTCGGCCGCGAGCACGCCGTCACTGACATGAACATCGGCATCCTGTTCATGCTGGGCATCTCGTCCCTGGGCGTACTGGGCATCATCATGGCGGGCTGGTCGTCGAATTCGCACTACCCGCTGATGGGCTCGCTGCGCTCCAGCGCGCAGATGGTTTCGTACGAAGTCGCCATGGGACTGGCCATCGTCTGCGCCGTGCTCATGACCAGCCTGCAGACCGGTACCGGCACGCTGAGCATGATCGGCATAGTCGAGGCTCAGGCGCAGCAGCACACCTGGTTCATCTTCAAGTTCTTCCCGCTGGGATTCCTGGCATTCGCGATCTTCGCCATCGCCATGGTCGCGGAGACCAACCGTGCGCCCTTCGATCTGCCGGAAGCCGAGTCGGAGCTGGTCGCCGGCTTCCACACCGAATACAGCGGCTTCCGCTGGTCGCTGTTCTTTCTGGCCGAGTACGCCGCCATGCTGGCAGTTTCGTCGATCGCCGTGACCCTGTGGCTGGGCGGATGGATGCGGCCGTTCCCGACGTGGCTGGGCGGCCCGGCATGGGACCTGGCGTTCTCGTTCGTACCGGCGCTGACGTTCTTCGTGCTGGCGGGCATGTGTCTGCTGGGCACGGTGCGCATGCCGAAGATTCCGCAGATGAAAATCCAGACCGCCGGGCTCGGGATCTTCGGATTGCTGCTCGGTTTTATCGGACTGGTGCTGATGGTTCCCGGCGTGCGCGAGCGGGTGCAGGACATCTACTGGTTCGTCGCCAAAGTCGCATTCTTCATGTATCTGTACATCTGGTATCGCGGCACGTTCCCGCGCTACCGCTTTGACCAGCTCATGAAGGTGGGCTGGAAGATACTGCTGCCGACCGGGCTGGGCGTGCTGATCGCCACCGCGCTGTGGGGGCTGCTGCCGCAACTGGGGTCGGCCATCGTGGGGGTGCTGCCGTGAGATCGGTAGAGCGAACCTTCAGGTTCGCGTCCAGCGATGCAGAAATAAGTTTTAGGGGCTTCGGCCCCGAAACATGCGGCCGGCGGACGCCGGCTCGGACTCAACAAAACTGTGCAGACGCGAGCCTGAAGGCTCGCTCTACCTGGAGGATACCGGCATGAGTTTGTCGCCACTAATTCGCAAGATCCTGCTGGTTGATCTCATCAAGGGCCTAAAGGTTACGTTTAACTATCAGCCGCCAAGTGAAGCAATTACGGAGCAGTATCCGCTGGAGCGTCCGGTCATATTCGAGCGCTATCGCGGCCAGCCGCGGCTGAAGGTTGATCCGGAAAACGGCAACTCGATGTGCATCGTGTGCAACCTGTGCGCGCTGGCCTGCCCGGAGCAGTTGATCGTGGTCAAGGGCGAGCGCAACCCGGTGACCAAGCGCAAGGAGCCGGTCTCGTGGACCTACGACCTGAGCCGCTGCATGTTCTGTGGCCTGTGCGCGGAAGCCTGCTCGACCGACGCGCTGGAGCTGACCCAGGATTACGAGATGGCGCTCTACAGCCGTGAAGGCATGGTGCTGGACCAAGCCGCGCTGGAGAAGGGCCAGGAGCCGGTGCAGTACGTGAAGTAAGTGGCCAGTCGATGGTGGATAGGGTGCGTTTTGAAAGGGCACGCTTTCAGGCGTGCCGTAACAGAGAGAAGGGACAGGGGCTTTAGCCGCTGAGGGAATGCACGAAGCGATGAAAAGCGAGGTACCCCGGCGGCTAAAGCCACTCCAGGAGGAGGCCCTCTTCGGCACCGCTGAAGCCGTGCCCTTTCAAAGCTGATTGCTGAACGCTAGATGCTAATTGCTGGTTGCTAATTGCTGCTTTTTTATGACTCCTATCGCGACAACGTTTTTCTTCTACTTTCTGGCGATCATGGCCATCGTCTCGGCAATTGCCGTGATCACCCGGCGCAATCCGGTGCATGCGGCACTGTCGCTGATCGTGACGCTGCTCTCGCTCGCCGGCTTCTATCTGATGCTGTACGCCCCGTTCGTTGCCGGCGTCCAGATCGTGCTTTACGCCGGCGGAATCATGGTGCTGTTCCTGTTTGTCATCATGCTGGTGAACCTGGAGCAGAACATCCGCGAGTACCAGTTCAATCGGCAGTGGCTGGTAGGCATCGCCGCCGCGCTGGTGCTGGGAGCGCTGCTGCTGTTCGTTTACGAGCGCGGGCGCGACATCTTCCCGCGGACATTTGCGGCGATGCCGGAGACGCAGAACACGCAGCAGATCGGCATCGCGCTCTATGGCAATTACATGCTGCCGTTCGAGATTGCCTCGCTGCTGCTGCTGGTGGCGATCGTGGGCGCGGTGGTGATGGCGAAGAAGAGGATCTGATTGATTGCCCAGGAGGCCGTGTGGCGCAGAACAAGTTTGAACTGAAGCCATCGTACGGTAGCCATGTTTCGGTGAGTGTCGGTCCGGTGTGGACGACGATTACGGTGAAAGTCAGGACGGACCGCCTTCTCGTTCACGGCCTCAGACAAAAGACGCGAAGGCCCAAGGGCTCGGAGACTGAAGGCTAATTCTATGGCCGAGATCACGACATTGCATTACCTGGTTGTTGCGGCGGCGCTGTTCATTATCGGCACCATCGGCGTGCTGACGCGCCGCAACGTAGTCATCATCCTGATGTCGATTGAGCTGATCCTGAACGCCGTGAACCTGAACCTGGTGGCGTTCTCGCGGCTCTACGGATTGCACGGGCAGGTGTTCTCCATCTTCGTCATCACCGACGCCGCCGCGGAAGCCGCGGTCGGGCTGGGCATCATCATCGCCTTCTTCCGCAACAAGGAGACGGTGAACGTGGACGAGGTGGACCTTTTGAAGTGGTGACAGGCAGTGGCCATTGGCTGGTGGTCAGTGGCTAGTCAGGGACCAGGGCCAGGAATTAGACGCTAGGGTTAGAAGTTACGGCGAACGACGCGCCTACGAATCTGCTCTTTGAGAATCAGCGCTGAATGGGCAACGCCCGAGTCCCACCGAGTGGGACGAAACAGCTTAGCCCAGCACGGAGCGAAGCGGAGTGCTGGGTGGCGTGAGGTAGAAACCCGAATCCCTTTAGGAACGACAGAAAAGCAGGTCCCTCGACTCCCCTCACGTTGTTCGGGGTTCGCTCGGGATGACACGTTTAATGTTTTGGCTGAATGCTGAATGCTAGTTGCTAGTTGCTGCGGGACTCATACATGTACTTCTTAGATCATATCTGGTTGATTCCCCTGTTTCCCGCCTTCGGCGCGGCCTGCATGTTCTTCTTCGGACGCAGGCTGTCGAAGTCGGCGGTGAGCGGCGTCTGCGTCGGCGTGGTGGTGCTGGCGTTCGCGTGGGCCTGTCTGGCGGCCTGGCAGTACTCCGGATACGCCGCCGCCAATCCCGGCAAGCCCTTCGAGAAGGTGCTATTCACCTGGCTCGGCACAGGGACCGATGCCCTGTCCTATCCCACGCACAGCGGCACCGCCCAGTTCCGCGCCGATGCCGGCTTCCTGCTGGACCCGCTATCGACAATCTGGCTGCTGTTTGTGGCCGGCGTGGGTATGCTCATTCACATCTACTCGATCGGCTACATGGGCCACGAAGGCGGCTACTACCGCTTCTTTGGCTACATGAACCTGTTCATGTTTTCCATGCTGACGCTGGTGCTGGCCAACAACTACGCCATGATGTTCGTCGGCTGGGAGGGCGTGGGCCTGTGCTCATACCTGCTGATCGGCTTCTACTTCCTGAAGCATTCGGCCTCAACCGCGGCCAACAAAGCATTCATTACCAATCGCGTGGGCGATGCCGGCTTCCTGCTGGGGATGTTCATGATCGCCTGGTACTTCGGCTCGGTGCAGTACACGAAGATCAACCTGCTGGCCCGCAGCGGACAATTTCACATCGGCGACCCGGTGATCACCACGGCCTGCCTGCTGCTGTTTGTCGGCGCCTGCGGCAAGTCGGCGCAATTCCCGCTATATGTCTGGCTGCCCGATGCGATGGAAGGTCCGACGCCGGTCTCCGCGCTGATTCATGCCGCCACGATGGTGACCGCCGGCGTGTACATGGTGGCGCGCTCGAACGCGCTGTTTGTACTGGCGCCCAATGCGATGAAGACGGTGGCCATCATCGGCGCGCTGACTGCGATCTTCGCCGCCTCGATCGGCCTGGTGCAGAACGACATCAAGCGCGTGCTGGCCTATTCGACGGTCTCGCAGCTCGGCTACATGTTCCTGGCGCTCGGCGTCGGCGCGTTTGCCGCGGGCGTTTTCCACGTCTTCACGCACGCGTTTTTCAAGGCGCTGCTATTCCTCGGAGCCGGCTCGGTGATCCACGCCATGAGCGGCCAGCAGGAGATGCAGCACATGGGTGCGCTGCACGACAAAATCAAAACGACATTCGGGACCATGCTCATTGCGACGCTGGCTATCGCGGGCATCCCCGGCTTCGCCGGCTTCTTCTCCAAGGACGCCATCCTGTGGGAGGCGTGGTCGCGCGAAGGCGGCGCCTATCGCTATCTGTGGTACATCGCGTTTTTCACCGCGCTGATGACCTCGTTTTACATGTTCCGGCTGATTTACCTGACGTTCTTCGGCAAGCCGCGCATGAGCCACGAGGTCCAGCACCACATCCACGAATCTCCGAAAAGCATGACCGTGCCGTTGGTGATTCTGGCCATCGGCTCGATCGGCGCAGGCTACCTCGGTGTGCCGCATAGTCTCGGCGGCTCGAATCGCTTCGAGAAGTTCCTCGAGCCGGTGTTCGCGAAAGAGGCGGTGGTGCTGGAGGAGCAGGGCAGAGCCGCACAGGTCGCGGCTGGCGAGAAGGAAGTCGAGCACACCGATCCCATGGAATTCACGCTGATGTTCGCCTCGGTGGGGGCGGCCATCGTGGGCTGGTGGCTGGCGAAGCGTTCGTACGAGAACGCCGACAAGGGCTATAAGGAGCCGATCCAGCAGATCGCGCCGCGCTTCTACAAAACCATCTTCCGCAAGTGGTATGTGGACGAAATCTATGACTGGACCGTCACTGGCCGCGCGAAGCTGGGTCCGGTGCGGCTGGGTGTGATGGGCCTGGGCGAAGCGTCGTGGAAGTTTGACGCCAATATCATCGACGGCACGGTCAATGGCGCAGGCTGGACCACGCGCATGACTGCGAATCTGTCGGTGTTGTGGGACAAGTGGATCATCGACGGCCTCCTGGTGAACGGCGTCGCCATCGTGACCCGACTGGCCTCCTATCCCGTGCGCCTGGTGCAGTGGGGACTGGTGCAGTGGTACGCGCTGGTCATGGTCGCCGGGCTGGTGGGTTTTGTTTTTTATTACGTAGTCCGTTGGTGAAGTGAGCCTTCAGGTTCGCGTCAGGTCGGGCAGGATCCGGTAGAGCGAACCTTCAGGTTCGCGTCAGGTCGGCCAGGATCCAGGTAGAGCGAACCTGAAGGTCCGCTCTACCGATCCTTCGGGCCACGTGAACGCGAGCCTGAAGGCTCGCTCTACCGGTCCTTCCGGCGCTGGAGATCGAGCTTTTGAAAGGTCTCAGCCCGAACCAAAATTGGAGCTTGTCAATTCGAACTAAGCGATAAGAGCTGCAAATGTATAACCATATTCTCTCCATTATCCTCTTCACGCCGCTGGTGGGGGCCATCCTCCTGCTGTTTGTGCCGAAGGAAGGCAAAAACGCGATCCGCTGGATCGGCAACATCTTCGGCATCCTGGGATTCGTGGTCTCGCTGCCGCTCATCCCGTGGTTCTGGGCGGCCAAGGAGCGCGCCGGCTTCCAGTTTGTGGAAGGCGCGCCCAACAACTGGATCCCCTCCATCGGCGCGGGCTATGTCATCGGCATCGATGGCATTTCGTTCCTGCTCATCATGCTGACCACGCTGCTGGGCGCCATCTCCATCCTGTCGTCGTGGACCGCCATCCAGGAGCGCGTCAAGGAATACTACGTCTGGTTCCTGGTGTTGCAGACCGGCATGCTCGGCGTCTTCATGGCGAACGACATGTTCCTGTTCTTCGTCTTCTGGGAGGCGATGCTGGTGCCGATGTATCTGCTGATCGGAATCTGGGGCGGTCCGCGCAAGCTCTACGCGGCGATCAAGTTTTTCCTGTACACCCTGTTCGGCTCGGTGCTGATGCTATTGGGAATCCTGTTCCTGTACTTCCATCACCACACCCTGACCGGCGTGTACACCTTCTACCTGCCCGAGCTCTACGCCACCGCGCCCAAGATCGGCGGCCCGGCGGCCATCTGGCTCTTCTTCGCCTTCTTCATCGGCTTTGCCATCAAGGTGCCGATGTTCCCCTTCCACACGTGGCTGCCGGACGCGCACGTCGAGGCGCCGACTGCGGGCTCTGTCATCCTGGCCGGCGTTCTGCTGAAGATGGGAACGTACGGTCTCATCCGCTTCTCGCTGCCGTTCTTCCCGGCGGTGTCGATGACGCCCTGGGTACGCCAGTTCATGATCGTGCTCTCGCTGATCGCCATCATCTACGGCGCGCTGGTCTCGCTGATGCAGAAGGACATGAAGAAGCTGGTGGCGTACTCCTCGGTCAGCCACCTGGGCTTCTGCACCCTGGGCATCTTCGCGCTGAGCCCGCTGGGCCTGAGCGGCTCGGTGCTGCAGCAGATCAATCACGGCATCTCCACCGGCGCGCTCTTCCTTATCGTCGGCATTCTCTACGAACGCCGCCACACGCGCGAGATCAGCGAGTACGGTGGCATCTCCAACGTGATGCCGCTCTATGCCACCGTCACCCTCATCATGTTCATGTCGTCGATGGGACTGCCGCTGCTCAATGGCTTCGTCGGCGAGTTCACGATTCTGCAGGGCACCTTCATGGAGAACAAAATCTGGGCCGCCTGGGCCGTGCCGGGCGTGATTCTGGCGGCGGCCTACCTGCTGTGGCTGTATCAGCGCGTCTTCTTCGGGCCAGTGAACAATCCGAAAAACGAAAAGCTGCTGGATCTCTCCGGACGCGAACTGGCGACGTTTGTTCCGCTGGTCGCCATTGCCTTCTGGATCGGGCTGTATCCCAAGCCGTTCTTCCAGATTCTCGCCACCCCGGTCAACAACCTGGTGGCGACGGTGCGGCCGGATTATCCGGGATTGAACAAGCCGACGCTTGCCACCCAGCCGGGGAGCAATGCTCCGGCCGAAACTCCGGTTGCAGTTCCGCAACCGCCAGCCGCGCCCGAAGCGCAGAAACCGGCAGCCGAAACCCAGAAATCCGGCATCACCCCGTCCGGTCGGGTAGTGCGGCGCTTCAGCGCGACGTCGGAACAGCCGGAACCCGGAGCACGGAGTTTCAGGCCCGCTTCACATTCGAAACCTGATGAAACCAGCCGGACTTCCGCCCCGGCGGTACACGTGAACACGGCGAGGGCGAACGTATCGATCGCCGTCAACCATTGAGGACCTTGTGACCACCTCGCTCGCACAATCGTTGTCGTCTTACTTCTCGGGCACCGACTACCTGCTGTCGCTGCCGATGCTGCTGCTGTCGCTGTTTGCCCTCGGCATTCTGATGATTGACCTGCTGCTCCCGGCCCAGTGGAAGCGCGTCAACGCCTTTACCGCGCTCATTGGCCTGGCGTTCTCGGCCGGCGCGGTTGCCAAACTGCACTGGGCCTATCACGTCGAGCAGCAGAAAGGCCTGGGTTTCGTCGACACCGGATTCATGGGCACGTTGCTGGTCGATCCCTTTGCCATTTACTTCTTTTATCTGTTCCTGGCCGGCGGCGCGATCGCCGTGCTGATGTCGGTTCGCTATCTCGAAATCGAGCAGGAAAATCACGGCGAGTTCTACGCCCTGATGCTGTTTTCCATCGTGGGCATGATGTGCATGGCCGCCGGCTACGACATCGTGCTGCTGTTCATCGGCCTGGAACTGATGGCCATCTCGACGTACGTCCTGGTGGGTTTCCTGCGCCGTGACCGGCGCTCCAACGAAGCCGCGCTGAAGTATCTGCTGCTGGGGGCCTTTTCCTCGGGAATTTTCGCTTACGGGCTGTCGCTGTTCTACGGTCTGACTGGCAGCACCAACCTCGGTAAGATCGCCGTCGGATTGCAGGAGATCATCGCCGCGCGCCCAACCGACCCCGTCGTGATTTTTGCGCTGCTGGCCACGGCCACCGGCCTGCTCTTCAAGATCGCCGCCGTGCCCTTCCATCAGTGGGCGCCCGACGCCTATGAAGGTGCGCCCACCAGCATCACCGGCTTCATGTCGGTCGCCGTCAAGGCGGCAGGATGGGCGATGCTGCTCCGCATCTTCCTCTTCGGCCTGTATCCGCTGCGCTCGATGTACGTTCCCCTGCTGATCTTCGTCTCCATTGCAACCATGACCGGCGGCAACCTGGCCGCGATCACCCAGACCAACACGAAGCGGCTGCTGGCCTACTCCTCAATTGCGCACGTCGGCTACATGCTGCTGGGCCTGATCGCCAGCGATGGGCAGACGAACTCCACCGGCATCATGGCCATTCTGGTCTACCTGCTGGTGTATACCTTCATGAACCTCGGCGCCTTTGCCGTCATCACCTCGCTGCGCCGCCGCAACATCATCGGCGACGAGATCGACGACATCGCCGGCCTCTACTTCAAGGCTCCGACGGAAGCCATCCTCATGCTCGTCTTCCTGCTCTCGCTGGCGGGAATTCCGCCGCTGGCCGGCTTCTGGGGCAAGTACTTCATCTTCCTCAGCCTTATCCAGACCGGCCACTACGCGCTGGCCTCCATCGCCGTGCTCTATGCCGTCGTTGGCCTCTACTACTACATGCGCATCGCTAATGCCATGCTGATGCGGCAGCCGGTGGAAGCCGAGCCCGTGCGCCTCAGCCCGGCGATGCAACTGGCGTTAGGTATCACGGCCGTGGCGACCGTCGGCATCGGATTGTTCCCGAACCTCTTCATCAACGCGGCGAACTGGTCGCTGGGGCTGGCGCAGGGCTCGCAGCACATGGCCTGGCTGCTGCGGTAAGACGGCAGAACGGCGCTTCACCACCACCTTCGCTGCAGAAACCTGATGGGCTCTCATCAGCCTGTATAATCGTCGCTTTGCACCCACACTTCACGGAGCTTCCCTTGCAGCAGGCGGAGATCGGCATCATTGGCGGCAGCGGCCTGTACTCCATGCCCGGTTTCGGTGATGTCCATGAGCTGGCGCTGGAGACGCCGTTTGGCCCGCCCTCGGATGCCTACGTGCTGGGAACGCTGGAAGGGCGCAAGGTTGCATTTCTCTCGCGCCATGGCCGCGGACATCGCTTCATGCCGACGGAAATCAACTATCGCGCCAACATTCACGGCTTCAAGCAGCTCGGTGCCGAGCGCATCATCTCGCTCTCGGCAGTCGGCTCGCTGAAGAAAGAACACCATCCGCTGGACTTCGTCATCCCCGACCAGTTCGTGGACCGCACGCGCCATCGCGTGGACACCTTCTTTGGCGATGGACTGGTGGCGCACGTGGGTTTCGGGCATCCTGTCTGCGATGAACTGGCGCAGGTCACGGTGAAGGCCTGCCGGCGCGCCCGCGTCAACGTGAAGTCCGGCGGCACTTATCTGAACATGGAAGGCCCGCAGTTTTCGACCAAAGCCGAGTCCAACCTGTATCGCAGCTGGGGCCTTGACGTCATCGGCATGACCAACCTCAGCGAAGCCCGCCTGGCCCGCGAAGCCGAGCTCTGCTACGTGACGGTCGCCATGGTCACCGATTACGACTGCTGGCACGAAGAGCACGACCACGTTACGGTGGAGCAGATCGTCGGCGTGCTGCTGAAAAATGCCGAGCATGCCTGCACGGTCGTGCGCGAGGCGGTCGCCGAGATGCCAAAGAACCGCGCCTGCAAATGCGGCTCGGCGCTGAAAAGCGCCATCATCACAGAGAAAAGCGTGGTACCCCCGGCGACGCTGGAGCGCCTGCGGCTGCTGGTCGGCAGATATTTCGATTCCGAACAGAAAGCGGGAACATAGCAATTGTCCATTCTGGTCGTTGGTTCTGTCGCATTCGATACCCTGAAAACTCCCTACGGCGAGCGCCAGAAGATTCTGGGCGGCGCGGCCACCTACTTTTCGCTCTCTGCCAGCTACTTTACCGACGTGCGGGTCGTCGCCGTAGTGGGCGAGGACTTTACCCCGGAAAACGAGGCCGTGTTGAAGCAGCGCGGCGTCGATACCCGCGGCATCCAGCACGCGAAAGGGAAGACCTTCCACTGGACCGGCGAGTACGGCGAAAACGTGAATGAAGCCAAAACGCTGAGCACTGAGCTGAACGTCTTCGAAACATTTCAGCCGTCCATCCCGCCCGTATATCACAGTTCCGAATTTCTCTTCCTCGCCAACATCGATCCCGTGTTGCAGATGCGCGTGCGCGACGCCATGCAGAACGTGAAGCTGGTCGGCGGCGACACCATGAACTACTGGATCGCCGGTCATCGCCAGAATCTGGAGAAGATGCTGAAGCGCGTGGACGTGCTGCTGATCAACGATGGCGAAGCCAGGATGCTGGCCGGCGGCAGCAGCCTGCCGCGGGCGGCGCGCAAGGTGATGGAGCTGGGCCCGCGCGCGCTGGTGATCAAGCATGGCGAATACGGAGCGACCATCTTCTTCCGCGATGGCGAATTTGCCGGTGGCCACCATCCCTTCCGCGCTCCGGCCATGCCGCTGGACGAAGTGCGCGACCCCACTGGCGCGGGCGACAGCTTCGCCGGCGGATTCATGGGATACCTTGCCTCGCAGGGCGAGGTGAACCGCCGCGTGCTCAAGCGCGCCATGTTCTACGGCAGCGTGATGGGCTCGTTCGCCGTCGAGCGCTTCGGCACCGAGCGGCTGCAGTCGCTCACGCGCGAGGAGATCGACGAGCGTTTCAACATCTTCCGCGAGCTGACGCATCTGGACTGAGGCTATCCATCGCCACTACCCGGCGTAAATTTTGCGAGAGGACATCATTTTGTCCTTGACAAGCACAGAATTTGTCCTTATATACATGTAAGTTCCCTTTATATTAACCTGGAGGCAGCATGGAATGAATGTGGAGAAGATTGGGCAGGTCGAGTCCTGTGTTGCCCAGGTTCTGGAGAGTCCCCTCAAGAGCATTCTGAGCCAATTCGGCTATTCCGTTTCCGATCAAAACCAGCTCCAGATTGAACTGCACAAGGGCGATCGCAAAACGCGCAGCGACGCTGCGGCTGATTACTGGTCTCCGGATGCGGGCTGGATAAAGATCTACTTCGTTCCAAAGTTATCTCACACGCGGCAGCCGGCTGCCTTGTCTACCACCGGATCGGGGAGCGCTACCCAGCGCAGCGCGGCGTCGCACGCAAGCCCGGAGGGGGCAGTCCCGTCTGGAAGTTACCTACATCCGGCGGAAGCGGATCTGCTACGGGCGCTCGAACGGGCCGAGTCAACGCCCGGCTGGAGTTTTGTCCCCTTGAAAAAGTTCCGGGATGAGATTCTCCCTTCACAGCAAATAACGTCGATGCCCACTGATATTGAACAACACCAGGTACTACGGTCGGCGATCGAGAAGCGATTTATACTCGTAGGAAAAGTCCCGAATCCAAAGGCCCCGCAGTTTCCTGTCAGCACTATCAGGTTGAACCGGGTGCTGCCGGAAGTACAGGCAGCTCTGGGGAAGGGGCCGAGCCTGGATGCGGACTTTACCCCCATAGAAATTCGTGGTGAACCTCTGTCAGCCACCATACTGCGCGAGAGGCGCTGACAGTGGCACTGTATTATCTCGACACCAGTGCCCTGGTAAAGCTCTACGTACGAGAGCCGGGAAGCGATAAAGTCATTGCTCTGGCTGCGCGTTCAGGTGGTCACCAATTGGCGATCCTGTCCTTGGCGCGGGTGGAGATCTGGTCCGCTATCCGGAGGCGGGAGAGCAACGGCGATATTTCAGCGTTGCTTGCCAGTGAGTTGTTGGCTGCCTTTTCCCGCCACCTGGAGAGCAGGTTCACCTCCCAACAGATTACCGATTTTGTTTTGGATATCGCCTGTAAGTTGGTGGACCGTCACCGGCTTCGTGCCATCGATGCACTGCAGCTTGCCGGATACGTGATGTTGCGAGTTTCAGCGGGCGCCGACATCCCTTTCTTTGTCTGCTCCGATCATGAACTGTTAATGGCAGCGAGTCGGGAAGGCGCACCAGTCGTAGATCCATGCTCTTGAGAAAAAGGCTCTGGTCAAGCCAGGTTCGAGAATGAAAGGCGTCGCACCAACTATCGCGGCGAACCGGGCTGGAGCCGCTCAGATTCCGTTTCAGCAGCGCAATGAAGCGCGCTTCACCCTGCTTCCGGCAGCCCTTTCCATCGCCTCGCTGCTGTACTACTACGCTCATCAGGAACTGCTCCTCTACGGCGACGCCGTCGCCCACCTGAATATCGCGCGGCGCGTGGTCGACAATCGCCATCCGCTCGCGTCTTACGGCCAGCTGGGCACGGTCTGGCTTCCGCTGCAGCACATTGCCATGTTGCCGTTCGTCCGGATCGATGCTCTCTGGCGCAGCGGAATTGCGGGAGCCATCCCGGGCATGGTGGCCTTTGTTCTCGGCTCGCTGGGCATATTCCGTCTGGTGAGCGCCCGCGCCGGCCGGCTCCCCGCCTGGCTCGCTGCCGCCATTTACGCACTCAATCCCAACCTGCTTTACATGCAGAGCACAGCGATGAACGAGCCCATCTTTCTTGCGTTCTTCGTCTGGGCTCTGGTCTATCTGGACCAGTTCCTGCGAGCCACGCATCCCCCGCAGCCCGGCTCGCCGGTGGCGCCAGCACAAATGAAACCACGGCGCGCGCTGGAATACTGTGGCATCGTCATGGCGGGAGGGGCCCTCACCCGCTACGACGGCTGGTTCGCTGCGGCTGTCTTTGGCGTCATCCTGGTTTACGCCTTCCTCCGCTGGCATGCGCGAATCACCGATACACGTCTCCGTCGCTTGGCAACGCGGTCATTCCTGGAAGTTCTGCTGCTTAACGCGCTGGTGCCGGTCTATTGGTTCATCTACACCTACTTTGTCTCAGGGCGCGCGCTGGACTTCGCCACCGGACCTTACTCGGCCAAAGCCATTGCCCTGCGAGGTGCGATGCGGGGCGCACCGCCCTACCCGGGCCAGTATCATCTGCTGACCGCTGCGCTGTATTTTCTGAAAGCTGCGCAGCTCAACGTCGGTGCCGTCCGCTGGGGACAGGCCCTCCTGCTGCTGTCGCTGGCCGGAACCGCGCTCGCGCTGTGGCGCTTCCATCGCTATGGGATTTTTCTGCTGCTCTGGCTGCCTCTGGCGTTTTATGCGCTCTCCATCGCTTATGGCAGCGTGCCCATCTACATTCCGGTCTGGTATCCCTTCTCCTATTACAATGTGCGCTATGGACTGGAGCTGCTGCCGGTGTTCGCGGTTCTCATCCCGGTTCTGGCCGGTTATCTCGCCGAAACCGTGAAGCCCGCGGCGGCGCGGATTGCAATCTGCGGCGTGATTGCTCTGGTCGCGGCCAGCTATATCTCCGCCACAGCGGAGGTGCCGATTAGCATGCGCGAAGCACGGGTGAACTCGCGCGGGCGCGTCGCGCTGGAGCAGGGGCTGGCAGGCGTGCTGGTGCAAATACCGCGTTCCGCGACCCTGCTCATGTATGAAGCCGAATATCCTGGCGCGCTGCGCATGGCCGGTATTCCCCTGCGCCATGTCATCTCGGAAGGCGAGCATCCCGACTGGGATTGGGCTCTCCTGGATCCTGCACGTTACGCCGGTTACATCGTCGCCTGTCAGGGCGACCCCGTATGGGCCGCGGTGCGGCAGCACCGCTCGGAGCTGACGGAGATATCCAGTATCACCGCCCCCGGCCAGTCGCACTGCACGGTGTACAAAGCGAAATGATCGGGCTGGCGCAGGCGTACAAATTCTTCGGCCATCCCCGCATTCCCCCAGCTACCATGCCTGTGCCTCGAGCTTTGCTACAATCCGCCCAGCCGGGAATATGGCCACCATTCCATTCGTAAAAGCCAGCGCCTGTGGCAATGATTTCCTGATCATCGACTTTGCCCACGCCCCGGGCGATATCTGTTCCTTTACCCGGCGGATCTGTGAGCGCCACAACGGTGTCGGCGCCGATGGCATTGAGTGGGTGCTGCCTGCCAATGACGCCGATCTCCGCGTTCGCCTGCTGAACGCCGACGGCTCCGAGGCGGAGATCTCGGGCAACGGCACGCGCTGCGTCGCGGCCTGGTATTGCGCGGAAAACAGCAGGCGCTCGGTCGTGATTCGCACAGGTGCGGGACTGAAGCGCTGTGAACTCATGGCGCGCGACGGAAACAACTTCGAATTCCGCAGCTCCATGGGCGCTCCCGACGTGGGCGACGACTTCTCCATCAAGTTCACTTACGGCGAGATTTCCGGAACGCCGGTCTCGATGGGCAACCCGCATTACGTGGTTTTCGTTCCCCAGTTCGAGCTGGGATGGCAGGCCGTGGCCGAGCAGATCTCGAAGCATCACGATTTCAGGCATGGCATGAATGTCGAATTTGTGAAGCTCCTGAATCCGGGCGAAGTCGAGGTGCGTTTCTTCGAACGCGGCGCCGGCGAAACCATGTCTTCCGGCACCGGATCGTGCGCCGCAGCGGTCGCCTCGATCCACTGCGGCAAGGCCAGGTCTCCGCTGCGCGTGCGCGCCCCCGGTGGAACGCAGACGGTGGAGTGGGACGCCGAAGTTTTCCTCACCGGCCCGGCCACGCTGCTCTGCCGCGGCGAGTTTTTCATTTAAGATGGGCGTTCCGGATGACTCCCTCATCCCAACCTGAGCGCATCCATCCTCCCGCCCTGCGGCCCGGCGATACGGTGGGAATCATCGCGCCGGCCAGCGGCTTCCGTTCCGATGATTTCGAAGCCGGCTGCGCCGAATTGCTGCGCCTGGGATATCGCCCGTTTTATCTGCCCTCGATTTTTCAGCGCCAGCAGTATTTCGCCGGCTCGGCTGAGCGCCGCATTCGCGAGTTGCACGAGATGGTCGCCCGCCCCGATGTCAAAGCCATCCTCTGCGCACGCGGAGGCTACGGTTGCAACTACCTGCTGCCGCATCTCGACCTCGACCTGATTCGCGCGAATCCGAAAATTTTTGCCGGCTGCAGTGATGTCACTACGCTCCTCACCTGGCTGTGCGATGCCGCCGCTCTCGTGACCTTCCATGCCCCGATGGTGGCCGGCGATCTGGCCCGCCCAGGCGGCTTCGACCAGACGAGCTGGCTTACGGCACTCTCGTCCGGCGACGGCTACCTTCGCGAATTCGATGCCGGCGAGGTAGAGCCCCTGGCGGAGGGAACTGCGGAGGGCGTGCTCTACGGCGGCTGCCTCTCTCTGCTGTGCGCCTCGCTCGGCACGCCTTACGAAATCCGTACCCAGGGAACGATCCTTTTTCTCGAGGACCGCGCCGAGCGACCGTATCGCATCGATCGGATGCTTATGCAACTGCATCTGGCGGGAAAGTTCGACGGTGTGCAGGGAATCGTCTTGGGCGAGATGATCGACTGTGCAGAGCCCGGCGTTCCCGACAGCAGCTTGCATCAGGTCGTCATGCGAATTCTGGCCGGGCTGCGAATTCCGGTCGCATTTGGGCTGAAATCGGGCCACGTCTCTGGCGGAAGCATTACGTTGCCGTTCGGAGTTCGGGCGAAACTGTCGGTGGGCAAAACAGTGACTCTGGCTTACGAAGCTGCAGTCAGGCATGAACGCGTTGCGGTGCACGGCGGGAAGTCGGACGAATGAGCCCGAAACACATCCATCTCATCGGCATCTGCGGGACCGCCATGGCCTCGCTGGCGGGGATGCTCCAGCAGCACGGCTTTCGCGTTACGGGCTCCGACGCTGCGGCATATCCACCGATGTCGGATTTTCTGGCCTCGCTCGGCATTGCGGTTTCGCAGCCCTTCAGCGAGGCCAACCTGCAGCCCCGGCCTGACCTGGTAATCGTCGGCAACGCCATTTCGCGCGGCAACGTCGAGCTGGAGTCGGTGCTCGATCGGCGCATACCGCTGCAGTCGATGCCGCAGGTCCTGCACGACGAGTTCCTCGCCGGCAAGGAGAATCTGATCGTCGCCGGCACGCACGGCAAGACAACGACATCATCCATGCTGGCGTGGATCTTTCATCACGCCGGACGAGCCCCGAGCTTTCTCATCGGCGGCATCCCCGAAAATTTTGGCAGCTCCTTCGCGCTGGACTCTGGTCGCGAGTTCATCCTCGAAGGCGACGAGTACGACACCGCGTTCTTCGACAAAGGGCCGAAGTTCCTGCACTATTTTCCCGATGCGGCGATTCTCACCTCCGTCGAATTTGACCACGCCGACATCTACAAAAATCTCGACGAGGTGAAGACCGCATTCCGGCGCCTGGTGAACCTCGTCCCGCGCCGCGGCCTGCTGATTGCCTGGGATGGCCACCCTAACGTTGACGATTGCGTCAGCCGCGCCTTTTGCCGGCTTGAACGCTACGGCTTCGCGGAGTCTTCCACGTGGCGGATTGCGGACATCGAGTACACCTCCGCCGGTACCCGCTGGAGCGTGCTGCGTCGTGGCCAACCATGGTCGCAACTCGAATTCTCGCTGGCCGGCGAATACAACGTCCTGAACGCGACCGCTGCAGCCGCCATTGCCGCCAACTACGGTATTGCTGAGGGTGTCGTCGCGGCCGCGCTGGAAAACTTCCGGAGCGTAAAGCGCCGCCTTGAAGTCAAAGCCGAAATACTCGGAATCACGATCATCGACGATTTTGCCCACCACCCCACGGCCATCGCGCAGACGCTCCAGGCCGTGCGTACCCGTTACACCGGCCGCCGCCTATGGGCCATCCTGGAGCCGCGCAGCAACACGCTCCGCCGCAGCGTCTTTCAGCGCGAGCTTGCGGAAAGTCTCGCGCTCGCCGATCAGGTCGTCCTGGCCGACGTTTTCCGCTCGGAGGCTATTCCCGAATGTGAGCGCCTCGACCCGGCGGCGGTGGTTGCTGACCTGAAGGCACGCGGCAGGAGCGCCCGGCTGCTCCATGGCGCGGACGCAATTGTCGAAACCATCTCGCCTGAGCTGCGCCCGGGCGACGTAGTGGCGATCCTCTCCAACGGAGGCTTTGGCGGGATCTACGAAAAACTCCCGGCTCGACTCAGGTCCCAAAGCGAGGTTGAGACGACAGCGTGAGCCGCTTTGGCACAGCCGCCCTCTTAGCTTCCATCGTTGCCATTCTGATGATTCCGGGCAGCCTGGCCGCAGCCATAACGCCGGTCACCTGCAGCTCCCCCGCAAGCGCCCAGCCGCAGCCGACCGAATACTTCGTCTCGCTCGCCGATCCTGTCCGCCACCTTGCTCATGTCAGCATCCGTCTGCCGGACGGGAGCGGTGTCCGGACGCTGGATATGCCGGTATGGAACGCTCTGTATCAGGTGCGCAATTTTGCGGCGAACATCCAAGATGTGCGCGTGCAGGACGCCTCCGGCGCTGCAGCCGCCGTATTCAACAGCAAACCGAGCGAATGGGAGATCACCGCCCCGGCAGGGTGTGTCGTGGTCAGTTATGACGTTCACCTCGACAGTCCCGGCCCCTTCGGCAGCAGCCTCACCGCCGATCATGGCTTCTTCAATTGGGCGATGGTGCTGATGTATTCGCCTGCGCTGCGCTCGCAGCCGGTCAGCCTTCGCCTGCTCGATGTCCCCCCAGGCTGGGGACTGCGTGCGGTGCACGTGCTTGCGGCAGCCGCGCCGGGCAAGGTCGAAGAGGCTGCTGGAAGTGCCCGCAACTACGATGAACTGGTGGACAGCCCGGCCGAAGTCGGAACCTTCCGGCACTCCGCATTTCAGCAGGACGGAGCAACCTACCACGTCGTGGTGGATGGAAATCCTGCCGACTACGACATGGCGCGGATCGACGAAATGCTGGCCAGGGCAACCCATGCCGCGGTCGACTGGATGCAGGACCGTCCCTACGAGGAATACACCTTCCTCTACCACTTCCTCCGCGGTCACGGAGGGGGCGGCATGGAGCATGCTTATGGAGCCGCCATCGACCTCAATGCGGATCGCCTGCGCTCCGATCTTCTGCCTCTCGCGGGCGTCAGCGCACACGAGTTCTTTCATCTGTGGAATGTGAAGCGCATCCGGCCGCAATCGCTCGAGCCGATTGATTATCAGCACGAGAACGCGACCCGCGCGTTGTGGTTCAGCGAAGGTGTCACCAGCACGGTTGGCAATATGCTGCTGGCGCGCGCGGGGCTGATGGATGAACGGGAATATCTGCGCCGTGTCTCCGATGTGATCACCGAAGAGCAGCGGCGCCCGGCGCATGCGTGGCAGTCGGCGGAGGAATCGAGCCTCGACGCATGGTTCGAGGGCAACGCCTTTTATCGCTTGCCCGAGCGCAGCATCAGCTACTACAGCAAGGGCGAAATTCTCGGCATTCTGCTCGATTTGCGCATCCGCCAGTTGACCGCAGGCGGAAAGTCGCTGCGCGATCTCTTTCAGTGGATGAACCTGCATTACGCGAAACAGCATCGTTTCTTCCCCGACTCCGCCGGCGTGCAGCAGGCGGCGGAGAGGGTTACCGGCCAGAGCTTCGCCGATTTCTTCCGCGACTATGTTGCCGGAGTGAAAGAGATTCCTTACGATGACTTCTTCAGCTTTGCCGGCCTGCACCTCGTGACCAGCGCCACACAGGTCGCGACCGCCGGTTTCACTGCCACAGCTAATCTCGGCGGCCAGCCTGAGGTTTCCCAGGTTGAGCCGGACAGTGACGCGCAGCGGTTGGGCGTCGTGGCCGGCGATCGCGTGACGGCCGTCAATGGCAAAGCGGCTGACGCGTACCTGGATGAGGAGTTGTCGCGCCTGCCGGTCGGCACCACCGTTCGCTTCCAGCTTGAGGGCCGGCGGGGAAGCCGGGAGATTGAGCTTCGCCTCGGCGCTCGCCAGAAGCCGGCATATGAATTGCGGGACCTTCCTGATGTCACCGCTGAACAGCGCGCGCATCGCTTCGCCTGGATCCATGGAGATGACGAGCTCCGGAGCGCCCATTGATTCGCGCCGTCGCAATTTTGTGCTTCTGGGGAATTTCCATCCTGATTGTTGGCCCGCCGCTGGTGTTCTATGCGGCGCTCACTGGAAACGCGAATCCGCTTTATCACGCAGCCACCCGTGTCGGACGATTTGGCGTGCTTCTCGTCGGAGTCAGGATTGAAGTTCGCGGCCGCGAGCATCTGCAACCCGGCCGCAACTACATCTTCATGTCGAATCACGTCTCCAACCTCGATCCGCCGGTGCTCTTGCCGGTAATCCCCGGCCGCTGTTCCGTGCTGGTCAAGAAGGAGCTGTTCCGCACGCCAATCTTCGGCACCGGCATGCGACTGGGGGATCTGGTGCCGGTGGACCGCGAACATCGCGAGGCTGCCATCGAGAGCATCCATGCCGCCACCAGGGTCCTGCAAAAGGGACTGCATATGGTGATTTATCCCGAGGGCACGCGCTCCCCCGATGGACGCCTGCTCCCTTTCAAGAAAGGTCCGTTCCACCTGGCGATGGATTCGGGCGTACCGGTTGTGCCCGTAACCTTGCTGGGGACATACGAGAGCTGGCCCAAGACGCGCTTTGCCCTGCGCCCGGGGACGGCAACCGTCGTCTTTCATCCGCCGATTGACCCGCGCCAGTTCGCGGATCGCGATGAGCTGATGGCCGCCGTACGCGATACCATCGCCAGTGTCCTGCCCCCGGAGCGCAGGTAGATCAGTCGGCTATTTCTTCTCGATCAGGCGCGCCGTCAGCACCACCCCATCGCGGTCATCGTGCAGTTTGATGGGGAAGATGAGCACGTTCCAGCTCCAGTGTGGACTCTCGATGGGCAGGTGCGATGCGCCGCGGAATCCGCGGCGATCGATATAGGTCTCGCGGGTGTCGGCGACGGTGCGTACGATCTCCCGCCACTCGTCGCCGAGCTGGGGAAACTGTTCGAAAAGGTTCTTGCCGGCAAACCAGTGGCGCTTGTGGCCGATCATGGCGGCGAAGTACTCGTTGACGTATTGCCAGGTGCCGTTTCGGTCCAGGATTTCCAGCACAATGTCGTCGCCCATCGCCATGGAAATCCGCGAATAATAGAAATCGCGGGCATCCACCACAACCGGCTTGCCCCGCTTCTTCGCCTCGAAGGAGCGCAGCGCGTTAACCAGGTCATCGACGGAACTGTAGCCCTTCAGCAGATGCATGTCGGCGATGCCGCCGAACTTCCGCTCCAGCGTCGCCGACAGAATGATGATTGGCACCTGCGGCCGCTTGCGGCGCAACGTCTCGGCAACATCGGTGCCAAACTTGCCCGCGCCCAGGTGATAGTCCAGAACCGCGATATCGATGTTTTGCAGCCTCAACTCGGCCTCCTCGATGGAGCTGGAAGTGACGACTTCGTAGCCCTTCTGGCGGAGAATTGCCGAGCGCAGGACAAGGTTCTCCTCGCGATCGTCGAGGAGCAGCACACGGATAGGGTTGGCGGTCACCACCTGCGGCCCCGCGCCCGGCTGGGCGCCCGAATTAGATAGTTGTTCGTCCATCTAGGTCATTAGAAGCAGCTTAGGATGCCCGAGTAGCTTAATTTGCCGCGAGCCGCACAATTACTTCGCCGGAGGACGGAGTTCAGGGCTCACTTCCGGCCGGATCATGGCTGGCGGGCTGCTTGCTCCGGCCACGGATGGCCCGCGCCAGCTCCGGCAGCCGGCTGAAGATGCCGACGGCGCGCAGCCACTGTTTGTGGTCGAAGGCGGGGGAGCCGCTCACCATCGCTCCTGCAGGAATGTCGCCGTGCGTGCCGCTTTGCGCGGTCACCACAACGCCATCGCCAATTGTGCAATGCCCGGCAACACCGGCCTGTCCGGCAAGAATGACATTCCTGCCGATCACGCTGGAGCCCGCCAGCCCCACCTGCGCGCACAGCAGCGTGTGCTCGCCGACAGCCGAGCCATGCCCCACCTGCACCAGGTTGTCGATCTTGGCGCCGCCTGCGATGCGGGTCTCTCCCACGCTGGCGCGGTCCACGCAGGAATTGGCCTGCACCTCGACGTCATTTTCCAGCACCGCCGGACCTGATTGCGTGATCTTTTCCCAGCGGTCTCCGTTGCGCGCGAAACCGAACCCGTCGCAGCCGACGATAGCTCCATTCTGCAGAATGACGTTGTCCCCGAGGATGCAGTACTCGCGTACAACAGCATGGGCATGCGCGAAGAAGCTCCTGCCGATGCGTGCTCCGCGATAGATGACCACGTGCGGCAGCAGCACCGCGTCATCGCCGATCTGAACATCCTCGTCGATCACAACATAGGCGGCGATATGCGCGTTCGCGCCGATTCTCGCCGTCGGGGCAATGACGGCCGTGGGGTGCACGCCTTCCCGATATTGCGGAACCTTGTGGAACAGGTTGATGGCGCGGGCGAACGCCAGGTAAGGGTTCCGGCTGCGCAACACGCCGGTGGGGATGGGCGGAAAATCCGGCGAAACGATCACCGCCGAAGCGGCGGTGGTCCGCGCGGCGGCGGCGTACCTGGGGTTGGCGACGAACGTGATCTGCCCGGCGGCGGCTTCCTCGATTCCCGCAACTCCCGTGATCTCGGTGTCGGGGTCGGCGTTCTCCAGTGAGGCGTGCAGGGCGGAGGCGATTTCGGAAAGTTTCATTCTGTTATCGCGGCGTTGCAGGCCGGAAACGTGGTTCTCACGTGAACATGGGCACCTGGCGCGTATCTTCCGGACGCCGGCCACGACGTCCTGCCTTCTCTCCGATAACGCCGATGACGCTCATCTCCACCAGCGCCGATCGCGGCACAAAGATCCGCTGCGTGTTGGAATTGGTGTCCGGCGGGATGATCGAGAAGCCCGCGCCGCCCTCCTGCAACAGGTCGTTGGGCATCATGCCTTCAATCACTTCGTTGTCACGAAAGCGCAACCGCACCCATAATCCTTCCACCCGCGGCCGCGCTGTGAACGTCTTCCGGGTCAGAGACTCTGAATCCCCAAACTCGCGTACAAAATACACGCCCTTGATGTCATGCAGATCGATGGCAACGACTTTCCCTGCCGTATTCAGCAGTTCCAGCTTCCCGTCTGAGATGAATGTCGCGCTCACATAGCCGTTGACGCTGTCGCGGTCCATCTTGCGGACGATGACCTTCTTGTGGGTCGTTGCCATATTGCGCTGCGTGGCTCTCGCCAGCCACGATTGTCGCACTTTTAGGCAGGGAATGTGCCTGCTAACCTGCTCTGTAGCCAAATCGTCAACCATGTGTTATTGTTCGCTTTGCGGCGACCGAGGTGCACACCTCCGCTAAGTGCTGTCCTGAGAGTAACTTGCCGTTTCAAGCGGAGATCCGGCTGTAGTTGGCACATGGTTTGCCCGCTAATGGGGCAACGCGGTGGTCAGGAGTCCGTTCAGCGGTCGGGCGCCCCTTGGTGCATCCGTTCATCTGCGGATGTGCTTTTAGAGTCATACATTTAGATGGCAGACTACATCTATAGCATGGAAACCCGGCTCACACCGGACCAGCAAAGTGGTGTGAACCTGGTACAGGAAATTGCCCGTCGCGCCGGATTGAACCTTTACCTCACGGGCGGTACCATCCGCGACCTGATTACCGGCTTCCCCATCCGTGATATCGACCTGAGCATCCAGGGCAACCCGCTCAAGCTGCAGAAGGAACTGGAGAAAGCCGGCATCTCGGTGCAGGGAATCGACGAAGACCTGCGCACGCTGCAGCTTCTGATGCCGGGCAACATCCGCGCTGAGCTGAACATGACTCGCGCCGAAACCTGGGACAAGCCTGGCAAGCCACCCACCGTGACCCCCGCCACCATCAATGAGGACCTGCGCCGTCGCGACTTCACCGTCAACGCCATGGCGCTGTCCCTGAATCCCGGCTCGCGCGGTCTGCTGCTCGACCCGTTCAACGGCGTCGCTGACATCGAGGCCAAGGTGCTCCGCATTCTGCACAACTACGCCTTCCTCGAGGAGCCTGTCCGGCTTATCCGCGCAACACGCCTCAGCGCCCGTTTTCACTGGCCGCTGGAAGAGCGCACCCAGGCGCGCTACGACGCCGCCCGGGAGAACAACTACATCGAGTACATCAGCCGGCGGGTGATCGGCCACGAGCTGGAACAGTTGGCGCACGAGGATGACCCGGTGCACATCCTGCGCGCGCTGGAAAAAGAGGGCTGGCTCAAAGTCCTGCATCCTCACTGGACCATGGCCAAAATTGACTCCTCCGATCTTGGCCAGGTGGTGAAGACCCGGCAGGTGATGAATGAGCTGGGCTACTCCGTCGAGACCGGCCCCATCACCATGTACTTCCTCACCCGTCGCATGAACGACAAGGATGTGGCTGAGATCCAGCGCATGATTCCGCGCCGCGACTTCCTCGACAAATGGAAGCATCTGGAAAGCCGCGCTCACGATCTGGCAAAAAAGTTGACCAGCAAGGAAGCCGCCATGCCCTCCGGGGCGTGGAAGATTTTGTCCCAGGCTACGCCGGAGAGCATTCTCTTCCTGAACCTCACCACACGACAGCAGGCCATCGACCAGAAACTGAAGAACTTCTTCGGAAAATGGCGCCAGCTGAAAGACAAACTGCCATTTCCAGAGATGGCGGAGTTGCGTATCACACCTCAGTTGCCGGCCTATCAGGAAATCATGGACAAGGCATTTCTGCTGCTGCTGGACGGCAAATTGCGGTCCCATACGGAAATCATGAATTTCCTCAGGCCCTATGAGCCGCCGCCACCACCGCCTCCTCCTGCGCCGAAACGTGGCCGGGCGAAGGCTGCGGCGGCGGCTGGCGCAGGGGGCGAGACTCCAGCCCCGGCGAAAAGGGGACGCAAGCCCAAGGGCGTCCCAGCGCCAGTCCCGGCGGCGCTTACTCCGGCCGTACAGGAAACTCCGGCTCCGGCGAAGAAGGCCCCCCCTTCTCCGACCGCGGCAAAGTCGGGGGCCACCAGGAAAGCCCCTGCTTCCCCGAAGTCCAAACCCGCGAAGAAAACGAAACCGGCAGGGAAGAAGGCAGTCGCAAAAAAGGCCCCTTCCAGAAAGTCGTCAGCGAAGAAGGCGGCAGCGAAGAGGCCCAAGAAGCGCTGACCGGCGCAGGGCCCGATCAAGACGTAAAGCAAGGCGGCGAACCTGAGCGCTGCCCGGATTAACGGCTAATGAAGGCTTTTGCCGGCGGATGACCTCCGGCGGCCGCAGAAATCGTCTCACCAGGCATCCTTTCACTCACTTTGGGAAACTAATTCCGTAACCGGTAGTGTGCTCTCGCCGGGAGTATCATGGTGCCCTATGAAAGCAATCCTGTTTGTCGACGACCACGAGGTTCTGGCACGCCTTAGCTGCGAGATCCTGGAGACGCAGGGCTACCGGGCCGTCAGCGCCTACAATGCGCAGGACGCGTTGGATAAGTTCAGTCGCGAGAGGTTCGACATCGTCGTCACCGACTTTCGCATGGAAGGAATGAACGGCCTGGAACTGGCGCGCCGCATCCATGCCACCCAGCCTGACATCCCGGTAATCATTGTTACCGGCTATGGGCCCGTGGACGGCGGCAAGGACGTAAACGCCTGCCTGCAGAAGGAGCAGATGTTCCCCGCGCTTCTGGAGAAGATCAGAATTTACCTGGGCGAGAAGGAGCCGGCGCCGGCACTCCGGAGCGCCTAGGCGCCCGGGTCCGCAGGCCATTGTCGCGTCGGAGTTCTCACTCCGCTGCAGCCATGCGCCGGTTCAGCATACCCATCCGCGATTGCCGGTTGCTACTCGCTCTGAGGCCATTCCCGCCAGACACGCTTGCTACACTCAATCCGTGCGACGGCTCATCGTCAATGCCGACGATCTGGGACTCACTCCCGGCGTAAACCGCGGCATCGCTGAGGCGCATGAGCGCGGTATTGTGACCTCGACAACACTGATGGCCAATGCCCTCGCCTTTGACGACGCGGCCCGCGTGGCCTTTGCCGCCCGCGATGAAAAACCGCTCAGCGTCGGTTGCCACGTTGTCCTGCTCGATGGCGAGCCGCTGCTACCCTCCGGGCGCGTTCCCACCCTTCTGCAACCCGGAAGGCAAAACGGCCGGGCGCGGTTCCGGGAGAGCCTGAACAATTTCGTCGTCGCCTCGTTCCGTCACAAGCTGGATGCGGGCGAAATTGAGGAGGAGGCGGCGGCGCAGATGGAGCGTATCCGCGCCGCCGGCATTCAGCCCTCGCACTTCGACACCCACAAGCATGCTCATATGTTCCCGGCCGTGTTGCGTCCGCTGCTGCGGGCAGCCCGGGCGAACAACGTCCCCGCCGTCCGCAACCCGTTCGGACAGGTCTGGCCGCTTCCGCTGGCAAGTCTATTGCGCACCCGTCAGCTATGGAAGCGCTTCGCCCAGCTCAACATTATGCGTAACTTCGCAGTCTCGTTCCGGCGCGAGGTCCAGGCCCATGGTCTGCGGACCACCGACGGTTCGCTCGGCGTCCTCGTCACCGGCGTTCTCGACCTGAAACTCTTTAGCGCCATCATCGACAGCATTCCGGAAGGCACCTGGGAATTCGTATGCCATCCGGGCTACAACGACGCCGAGCTCGGAAACGTGCGCACCAGGCTTCGCCAGTCCCGCGAGCAGGAGCTGCGCCTGCTGACCTCGCCCGAGGCGAAAGATCTGCTGGAACAGCGCGGCATCGACCTGATCAGCTATCACGATCTGTAGGAACGTTGTTGCGGATTCGCCTGGTCCGGACTGCGGACTCCGGTCCATTGTGCCGCCACCGCGCCGGTTTGCTCCGGATCCGCCGGCGTTCCGCGGCGGACAGCCGGGGCTGAGGGCTTCCTTGCGCGCTACAATGAGTGTCCCGCCCATTTGCTCACATCACCGGGACAATCGCGCATGAACCCACTCGTCCTTCCACAAGCCGAATACGAAACTGTGTTCCAACGCCTCACCCAGCTTTCACTCGAGTACCTCGCGAGCATTCCCGATCGCCCGAGCTTCCCTGAGGTCACCGGCTGCGACCTGGAGTCCTGGTTTTCTCCGCATCTTCCACAGCAGGGCCTGGGGACCGCGGCATTCGACGATCTGGCCAAGGTAATCGCGGGCTGCCGTCCCAACAGCCCGCGCTTCTTCGGCTACGTCTTCGGTTCCGGCGAACCGGTGGCCGCCGCGGCCGGGCTTCTGACCGCCGTGCTCAATCAGAACACGACCGCCTGGCGCTCGGCTCCTTCCGCTGTAACGCTGGAGCGCATCGTCGTCGGATGGCTGGCTGAGGCGGTGGGCTGCGGCGGCTTCACCGGCAGCCTTACCGGCGGCGGTTCGCCGGCCAACCTGATGGCCTTGGCCATGGCCCGCGAGGCGCGCCTGCCCGCAAACCAGCAAGGGGCGCGTCCGGGAACCGTCTATGCCTCCGAACAGGCGCATATGTCCATAGCGAAAGCGGTTGCCCTGCTCGGCATCGGTCGCGATTACCTCCGCCTCATTGCCTGCGACGACCAGTTCCGCACGCGTCCCGAGGTCCTGCGCGCGGCGATCGCGCGCGACATCGCCGCCGGCCTGGTGCCCATCGCCATCGTGGGATCGGCAGGGACCGTCGCTACCGGCAGCATCGATCCGCTGGATGAGCTGGCTGCAATCGCCGGCGAGTGCGGCGCATGGTTCCACGTGGACGGCGCCTATGGCGCGCTGGCGTCCATCGCCGTGCCGGAGAGATTTGTGGGCCTGAACCAGGCCGACTCGCTTTCGCTCGATCCCCACAAGTGGCTCTATCAGCCGGTGGACTGCGGATGTCTGCTCTACCGCGATGCCGCTGCCGCCCGGCGCGCCCTCTCGCACACCGGCGAGTACGTCAGATCGCTGCTGGAGGATACGGTCGAAGGGTTCGCGTTCTTCGAGGAGTCCATGGAGCTCTCGCGGCCGTTTCGGGCGCTGAAGCTGTGGCTCTCGCTGCGCTATCACGGGCTGGAGAAGTTCCGCGACTCCATCCACAATGACCTGCAGAACGCGCAGCGGCTCGCGGAGCTGATCTCCCGCCGGCCGGAGCTGGAATTACTGGCTCCCATTCCGCTGAGCGCCGTTTGTTTCCGCCATGTTTCACGGCAGGATTCAGATGCGCTGAACCGGAAGATTTTGCAACGCGTAGTCCGCCGGGGGAGGGTATTCTTATCGAACGCGAGCATTGAAGGAAGATTTGCGTTGCGCGCCTGTTTCGTCAATCACCGCACGACAGCTGACGATGTAGGGCAGATTGTCGACGAGGTACTTCTCGCGGGAAGGGAAGTCGCAGCCGGGGCCGAACCATAGAATGCTCTCTTTTTCCCAATTCCTGTCCCAGACGGGCGAGGACCAGATTGTCACCACCGCGCCCTGCCGCGCCGATCTGGCCGGCGGCACGCTCGACATCTGGCCGTTGTACCTGTTTCATCCCGGCGCGGTCAGCGTGAACATCGCGCTCGAAATCCGCACCGCCTGCAGGATCATACCGCACGCCGGCCCCGAAATTGTGCTGAGGTCGCACGATACCGGGCGCGAGCAGCGCTTTGCCGGTCTGGATGACGTCCTCGCCGGCAAGTCCTATGCCCATTCGCTGGCGGCGTATCTGGTTCGCTTCTTCCGGCCGGAAGGCGGCTTCATGCTGGAGACCCATTCCCAGTCCCCGGCTGGCGCTGGCATCTCCGGCTCCTCGGCCCTGATGATTGCCACCGGCGCCGCTCTGGCCCGCCTCGTGCGGCGGCACCTCGAGCTCGAGCAGCTTCGGGTCATTGCTCAGAACGTCGAAGCGCAGCTGATTCGCGTACCGACCGGCTGCCAGGATTACTATCCGGCCATGTACGGCGGGGTAAGCGTCATTCATCTGGAGGTCGATGGCGTCAGGCGCGAGGAGGTGCCGCTCCCACCCGAAGAAATGAACCAGCGCTTCGTCCTGTTCTACACCGGAGCGCCGAGGCATTCGGGCATCAACAACTGGCGAGTCTTCCAGCAGCACATCGACGGCGACAGGCGCGTGCTCCGCAATTTTTCCGAGATCTCCCGTGTCGCCCAGGCCATGCATCGGGCGCTCGCCGGCGAGCGGTGGGACGAAGTCGGGGAGCTGATCGGGGAGGAATGGAAGATGCGCCGGACCAATGCGCCCGGAATTAGCACCCCGCTGATTGACAAGCTCATTGGGGCGGCCAGGCGCAACGGCGCGCTCGCCGCCAAAGTTTGCGGGGCGGGCGGTGGCGGCTGTGTGATTGCCCTGGTCGAAAAAGGCGCCCGACAGCGGGTTGAGAACGTCATTCGCGAGCACGGTGGCCAGCCCCTGAATTTCCAGGTCGCCTCCACCGGTCTTCGCCTTCACACGGCAGGAAGGCGACAAATAGCCATCGTATGAGCAGATTCACCGACAACGCGGGGAAACTGCGGCCCATTTGGGCCTTCGTCTTTTCCTTCATCCTCTCCGGGCTGGCTTTCCTGGTCTCGAGCAATATCGCCCATGAAATCTCCCCGGAGCATCCGTTTCGGGTTGAACTGATTTTCCGTCCTCTATGGGTGCTGCTGCTGCTGGGCATTTTCATCTGGCTGCTCACGGTTGGCGACCACATCGAAGAACACCGAATCGCCGCCCAGGGGCTGCCCCGCACCAAAGGCTGGTTCCGGCAGTTTCTGCTCGGTTGGGTTCTGGGATTCGTGCTTACGTTCCTGGCAGTCGTTCCCATCCACTTCTGGGGCCGCTTCCGCACCCATGACCTGATGACCCTGCGGCTGCTACCCAACCTGGCTGTTCTTCTCTTCACACTGTTGTGCGGAGCCCTGGCGGAGGAGCTGGTTTTCCGCGGCTACCCCTTCCAGCATCTGGAGCAGGGTATCGGCACGCCATGGACCGTGCTGCTGACCTCGGTCCTCTATGCAGTGTTGCACCTTCTGAATCCAGGCTCCGGCAGATGGGCGGTCGCCAACAGCTTCCTTCTCGGAGTTCTTTTCTGCATAGCGTATCTGCGTACCCGCGCCCTCTGGCTGCCTTGGGGCATCCACTTCGCCTGGAACGGCACCCTGGCCCTTCTGTTCGGCCTGCCCGTCAGCGGTTTCCGCTCCTATAATCTGACGAGATACACCGAGGCGTACGGCCCGAAATGGCTGACCGGCGGCCGTTATGGTGTGGAGGCCAGCGCGGCGGGTACCGTCGTCATCCTCGTCGCAATCCTTGTTCTCTGGAAATTGCCGCTCCGCAAACTGCCCCAGCCCACGCCGCCGCGAACCGAGCCAGCTCTCCACGACAGCCTCTCCGGCATCCAATCGTAGTGTCTGCCGGGCACGGCGGCACAGGCATATAATGGAATGCAATCGGGGTTCCGCATGCATCGCGCCCGTTTCCCGCTCCTCGCAACAGCGATTCTGCTGATGCAGCTCCCTCTCTGTGCCGGCGATGCAAAGCCGGATACGGCGGCTGAAAAAATGGCCCCGCAGACGCGGCTCGCAATCATGCGCGATCTCACGGCAGAACGCGTCTTCGTGCGCACGCCATTTCCTCGCGGCGAGCGCGGGCTGCAGCTCAAGGACGGCAAGATCACTCCCAGCCAGCAGCAGGTAGCACAACTGGTCATGCAACACGGTTTTGCTGCCAAGCCCGGCGATCGCGTCGTCATCACCAACGTGGTGGTCCGGGAGAAGTCCATCCTTTTCGAGATCAACGGAGGAGGGAAGAAACATCAGAAGTGGTACCAGCACGTTTCTGTGGGCGCGGGCGGAGGGACTGTGCCCCTGGGTGGCGGCGCTCCTCAGAGTCCCGAGGCGACGGGATCTTCCCTCACTCTCGAGTTTGACCGCTACGTGCCGGAAATGACGGGCGAACAGGTGCGGGAGCTGCTCGCTCCGGTTTTCGACTTCAAGGCGCTCAATCAGGCCGAGGCCTACGAGAGGACCCTACCCCCCAAGTTGCAGGAGGCCATAAAGAACCATCAGGTGCTGGTAGGTATGGACCGCGACATGGTGATCTATGCCAAGGGGCGTCCGGGGAAGAAAATACGCGACAAGGACGACAACGGCGTGGATTATGAAGAGTGGATCTACGGTGATCCGCCACAGGAAGTTGATTTCGTCCGCTTTCAGGGTCCATTTGTCTCGCGTCTGGAGATCATGACCGTCGACGGACAGAAGATCGTTCGCACGAAAAAGGAAGTGGATATCGCCTCGCGGGAAACCGAGCTGGCGAAAAAAGAGCCGCAGCAGAAACCCGCCAGCGCTCCTACCCTGCTGCGGCCTGGCGAGGAAGCGGAGAATTCGCCGAACACCCGCGCCGCGCCGGCTACACCCTATCCCCCTCCCGTCACCAGTCCCACCGACAATCCGGGCGGAGCGCCGCCGCACTGGCAGCCGCAAGGAAATTTCTGAGCGGTTGCAGCTGCAGCCAGTCCAGCCTTCCAGGCAGCTTTATTTCCACTTTCGCGTGGCTTCGAGGCGCTGCAATCTGGCGCTCTGAATGCCGCGCCGTTACACTGTTAACGTGAGGATCGCACTCGGCCAGATCAATACCATCGTCGGCGATTTCTCCGGCAATTCCGAAAAGATCATCGATTATGGGCGACGGGCCCGCAGCGGCGGCCTTGATCTCATCGTCTTTCCGGAGCTTTCGGTCTGCGGTTATCCGCCGCGCGACCTGGTCGAGCGCCCCTGGTTTGTCGAACGCAACCGGCAGGCGGTGGAGACGATTGCGCGCGAGACGCAAGGCATCGCCGTGATCTGCGGCCTGGTGACGCCCGCCGCCTCGGCTACCGGTAAATCGGTGATGAACTCGGCGGTGCTGCTGCGCGATGGCCGCGTGGACTTCGTGCAATCGAAGCGGCTGCTGCCCACCTACGATGTTTTCGACGAGATGCGCAATTTCGCTCCCGCCCCTGGCCAGGATCTCGTCGCCTTCGACGGCACGAAGCTTGCCCTCACCATCTGCGAAGACGCCTGGAATGACAAACACTTCTGGGACCGCCGCCTGTACGGAGTCGATCCGGTTGAGGACCTGATGGGCGCCGGCGGCAAGGTCCTGCTCAATATTTCTGCCTCGCCCTTCTATCTTCACAAGCGCGAACTGCGGCGCGAGATGCTGGCGGCGATCGCGTCCCATTATCGCGTTCCGGTCGCGATGGTGAACCAGATCGGCGGCAACGACAGCCTGGTCTTCGATGGCTCCAGCTTCGCGCTCGGGCCTGACGGCCAGGTCATCGCGCAGGCCGGCTCCTTCGGGGAAGATCTGGTCTGCTTCGACACTGAATCGCTGTGCGGCGACATTCATTTCCAGGAGGGGGGCACGGAATGGAGCGCCTGGTCGGCTCTGGTGCTCGGCACCCGCGATTACGTGCACAAGTGCGGCTTCCGCCAGGCCGTGCTCGGGCTCAGCGGCGGTATCGATTCCGCCCTCACCGCCTGTATTGCCGTAGAAGCCCTCGGGCGCGAGAACGTCTTCGGCGTGGGTATGCCCGGTCCGTATTCTTCCCGGGGAAGCATCGACGACGCGGCCGAACTGGCGCGCAACCTGGGCATACGATTCAGGGTTGTGCCCATCGGCGATATCTTCGCCGCGTATCAAAATGCCCTGCACCCCATCTTTGCGGGCCGGCAGCCGGACGTCACCGAAGAAAACATTCAGGCCCGCATTCGCGGCTCACTCATGATGGCCATCTCCAACAAGTTTGGCTGTCTGCTGCTGACCACGGGCAACAAGTCCGAACTTGGCGTGGGATATTGCACGCTATATGGCGATATGTGTGGAGGACTGGCTGTGATCTCCGATGTGCCGAAAACACTGGTCTACCGGCTGGCGAATTTCGTGAACTCGCGCACTCCCGTCATTCCGCGCTCCACCATCGAGAAGCCACCTTCGGCCGAGCTGCGGCCTGACCAGAAGGACAGCGATTTCCTGCCTCCATACGATGTACTCGATACAATCCTGGAGGAGTATGTGGAGGAGAACCGCGCGCCGGACGCAATCGCCGCGGCGCACGGCTTCGAGCTGGAACTGGTCCGCAAGGTCGCATGCATGGTGGACAAAAGCGAGTACAAGCGCCAGCAGGCCGCACCCGGGTTGAAGATCTCCGCCAAGGCATTCGGATTTGGTCGCCGCTATCCGATCGCCGCGAAGCTGGAACTTGGCAAGTAGGCTTTGCCGTCGGCCCTGGCAGTTGGCAATTTGACGCTAGCTCCTGACTCCACTTTTCGAGGACTCATGAACCGTTTCGCGCATGCATTCGTGACCATCGGCCTGCTTTTGGCCGGATCGTATTCCTTCGCCCAGGCCGCCAGGCCTGCAAAGCCGGACGCTTCTGCAAAGCCGGGCCCTGCCTCCAGTAGCGGCAATGCCTCTCTGCCCAGCGAGGCCACGGTCGATGGTTTTCTCAAGGCGATGTTCGGGTGGAACACGGAGCTGAGCTGGAAGGTGGCCGAGATCAAACCGTCGGAGGCGCCCGGCATCTCGCAGGCAACGGTGGTCTTCAACACGCCGAAAGGCTCGCAGGTAGTGCGCATCTACGTGACTCCTGACCAAAAGTATGCCTTCATGGCCGAACTGGTGCCCTTCGGCGCTGATCCGTTTGCTCCCACCCGGGGGGAACTGAAGGCCGCCAATGGTCCATCCGAGGGGCCGCAGGACGCCACCATTACCATTGTCGAATTCGGCGACCTGGAGTGTCCGGCGTGCAAAGCTGCCCAGCCTAACATCGCCAAACTGATGCAGGAGGAACCCAAAGTACGGCTGGTCTTCCAGAACTATCCTCTGGAGCAGATTCACAAGTGGGCTTTGACCGCTGCCAGGTACCTGGACTGCCTTGCCCGCCAGAACAATGCCGTGGCCTGGAAGTTCATCGCGACGGTGTACGATCATCAGTCGGAAGTCAACGAGCAGAACGTGGAGCAGATGCTGAAGGGCTATGTCAGGGATTCGGGCGGCGACCCCGATGCGGTTGCGGCCTGCACCACCAAAGCGGAAACCGCCAAACGCGTGCAGGACTCCATCGCCCTTGCGGAAAAGCTGGATGTCACCAGCACCCCGACCTTCTTCATCAATGGCCGGAGACTGGTAGGATTTTCCAATAACACCACACCGTACGACGCCGTCAAGGCCATGGTGGATTACGAAGTGGCGAACTCCAGGTAGAGTTGCCCTCAGGCGGGAGCATGAGATCGATGGTGCGAAGAAAGCTGGTGCCCGGCGTGCTGCTGGCGGCGGTCGCCGTTTCGGTGCTGTGGGCATTGCGCGTGGAGATCACCTATCGGCGCAATGTGCGCCATCTGCCGGCCTCGTTCCGGTTTCGCCGCCACGTGGTCACGCGTCTGTGGAAGGCGTAGGGATCACTGCACCCTCTCCAGAATCATCGCGATCCCCTGTCCCACACCGATACACATGGTACACAGCGCATAACGGCCGCGCGTGCGCTGTACCTGCAAAACGGCGGCCGTCACCAGCCGGGCTCCGCTGGCGCCGAGAGGATGGCCCAGCGCAATGGCGCCGCCGTTCGGATTCACGTGGGGAGCGTCGTCCGGAACTCCCAGACCGCGCAGCACCGCCAGCGCCTGCGAGGCGAACGCCTCGTTGAGCTCGATCACGTCCATATCGCTTATTGTCAGACCGGCCAGCGCCAGCGCTTTGCGCGTTGCCGGAGCGGGTCCCATGCCCATCAGGCGTGGTGCCACGCCGGCCGCCGCCGAAGCCACGACGCGTGACCGCGGGGTGAGCCCGTGGCGTTTCGCCGCCTCTTCCGACGCCAGCAGCAGGGCACAAGCGCCATCGTTCACGCCTGAGGCATTGCCCGCTGTGATCGTGCCGTTCGGCCTGACGATCGGCTTCAGCGCGGCGAGCCCCTCGAGCGTAGTGCCGGGCCGCGGATGCTCATCCTTGTCCACCACCACCGGCGGTCCGGTTCGCGGCGTGACCGTTACCGGCACGATCTCCTGTGCGAGCGCGCCGCTTCGCATCGCCGCCGCCGTGCGCTGCTGGCTGCGACAGGCGAATGCATCCTGGTCCTGGCGCGAGATGCAAAACTCTTCGGCAACGTTCTCTCCGGTTTCCGGCATCGACTCGGTGCCGTAAAGCGTTTTCATCGCCGGATTGACGAATCGCCACCCGATGGTCGTGTCTTCCAGCTTCAGGGCGCGCGAAAAACCGGCTTCCGCCTTGCCCATCACGAACGGTGCGCGCGACATGCTTTCCACCCCGCCGGCAATCACCAGCGAGTTTTCCCCGCTCCTGATTGCGCGGGCAGCAGTGGCGATGGCATCCATGCTGGAGCCGCAAAGCCGGTTGACGGTTGTGCCCGGCACGGTCTGCGGCAGTCCGGCCAGCAGCAGCGCCATTCGCGCGACGTTGCGGTTGTCTTCGCCCGCCTGGTTCGCGCAGCCGAGAATCACGTCATCCACCGCGCTCCAGTCCACCGCGGGATTGCGCTCCAGCAGAGCCCTGACGGGCAGGGAAGCAAGATCGTCGGTGCGGACCGAGGACAGTGCTCCTCCGTAGCGGCCAAAAGGCGTCCTGATCGCGTCGCAGATGAAAGCCTCAGGCATGGAAAAACACGGCATCCATCATACCGGAGCGGAGTGCACGAAGAATTTGGCGGAGCGGGGCTATTTCGCCACGTGGTAGAGGACCAGCCCGACCACTGTCCAGAATGGAGTCACCAGCAGGAGCGAGAAGAGCAGCCCCTGCGGAAACTGCAGACTGGCTGCGCAGTCCTGCGGACTCCAGGTGGCATCAGACGCATGAAACGCCCTGTTGAATTCCGCAAGCCGGGTGAGAGCCCACATAAGTCAGTTACTATACAGTAAGAGCCCGGACTGGCGGTGGAGGTTGGCTTCCGGCGGGCTGTGCTGATCAACTCTGGCCCCGGATCACTGCCGGCCGGTGCCGTGCGGGATGGCGAAGCGTTTCATCTTGTTGTAGAGCGAGCTGCGCGGAATTCCCAGCCGGCGCGCGGCCCGCTCAACCGAACCCCCCTCATCCAGCAGAACGTGTTTGATATAGGCCTGCTCCATCTGTTTCAGCGTGCCGCCCGTGGGGATCACCTCGGGCGGCGGCACGCTCTGAAACTGCAGGTGCTCGGGTTTCACGATGTCGTGTTCCGCCAACAGCGAAGCCCGCTCCAGCACGTTGCGCAGCTCACGAATGTTCCCCGGCCAGGAATACCGCTCCAGTGCTCGCATGGCGGCGTCATCAATGCGCATCTGGCTCCTGCCGTTGCTGCACGGGAGGTTGCACAGCAGATGCCGGGCGATGAGGTGGATGTCTTCAACCCGCTCGCGCAGTGGCGGAATGCGCATGAAGACAATATTCACGCGGAAATAGAGATCGCTGCGAAACCTCTGCTGCCGCACCAGTTCCAGCAGTTCGCAATGGGTGGCCGATATCAGGCGGATGTCCACCGCACGGTCGCGAACGTCGCCAAGGCGGCGGAAGACATGGTCCTCCAGCACCTTCAGCAGCTTGGGCTGGACCTGCGGATCCACATCGCCGATCTCGTCAAGAAATACGGTCCCGCGATTTGCTACCTCCAGCAGGCCCTGCTTGGCGCTCACCGCGCTGGTGAACGCCCCCTTCTCATAGCCAAACAGCTCCGATTCCAGCAGCTCGCGCGAAAGCCCCGCGCAATTGAGGTCGAGAAAGGGCTGGTTGGCCCGTGGGCCATTGCAGTGCATCCACCTGGCGAGCACTCCTTTGCCCGAACCGGTTTCACCCTGCAGCAGAATCGGACTCTCGCTGGCCAGTACCCGGCTACAGAGTTCGCGCAGCTGCCGGATGACGGCGCTGCTTCCGAGGAACGGATCCAGACACTCGCGCACGGAGCCTGCCGCCTGCGGGCCGCGGACTGCCTGCTTCGCAGGCGCCAGCAGACGCAGCAGGACGGAATGGAGCTGCGCCAGTTCCACCGGCTTGGTGAAGATATGATCGGCCGGCAGAGGAATGGAAGGCGTGGCCGCATCGGGCCCGGATTGCCGGTCAAAACCACTATCGGAAGGCCCGGCTGCCTGTCCCGGACGTGGTGCAACAGCTCCGGAGCGTCGCCGTTGGGAAAATACAGGTCGAGGACCAGAGCATCGGGCCGGAAGCTCTGCAGCTGCAACTGCGCGTCCCGGCAGCTGGATGCCTCCGACACGATCTGCCCCTGTGCCGCAAGGAAATTGCAGATGCCCGATCGGATAACCGGATCGACTTCAACGACCAGAATTCGCTTTGGACTCAAGCACTCACCTGCCGGCGCTGACACGTAGAGCTGCTCGAGGGCCTGCACTCCACTTCCATGGGTCGAGCTGAGGAGCTACCACAGGCTGTGGCTGCCGGCCGAAACTTTCAGCGGGCGCTGGAATGGCAACAGCGGCCGGCGAATCACGCACCTATCCTGCACATCGTGGTGGCAAACCGGCAGTGACGCTGATCACAGCAGCAAGTTTGCAGAACCCGGTGGGGAATGAAAACGAGCGAGGCCGGCGCCGGCTCCGGGGTGTCCAGCCGGGCCGTGGTCGCCGTACCCAAGTTTCAGGCTGTCCTCAATGGCAGTGACCTCAGACGCTCGCCCGTTGCGGCAAAGATGGCATTGGCAATTGCCGGCGCGATGCCAACGATAGGAGTTTCCCCTGCGCCCGCCGAAGGCAGGTCCTTTCGGTCTACCAGCACCACCTCGATCTGCGGCATGTCGCTGAAGCGTGGCACGCGGTACTGTGAAAAACGCGGGTTCAGAATGCGGCCATTGTCGAAGCGAATGGCTTCAAACAGCGCGCCGCCCATGCCCATCATGATGGCGCCAGCAATCTGGTTCCGCAGCCCGTTCGGATTCACCACGGCACCGCAGTCGAACGCTTCCACTACCCGCACCACGCGCACGCTCTTCTGTGGACCGATCTCGACCTCAGCGACGGCAGCGATGTGGCCGCCTTTCTCGATTCCTCCGGCTATTCCAAAAGCGCGCTCAGGCGTCGATTTGTGCCTGCTCCAGGCGGCCTTCTCCGCGGCAGCTTCGAGTACGGCGCGCAGCCGGTCGTTCCTCGTGTTCTTCAGCCGGAACTCGAGGGGATCCTTCGCCGTCGCGTGTGACAGCTCGTCCATATGCGATTCGCGCGCAAAATGGTTGGCGGTGGCCGCCAGGGCTCGATATGATCCCTGACGCAGAGGAGCGTCTACCGGGTGAAACTGGATATGCCTGTTGGCCACGTTGTAGGGCGTGTCAATGGCCGATGGGCCGGAGTTGAAGTTGTGGCACTCCCACGCTGTGATCGTCCCGTCGCGCTGCGCGCCGCTCCTGATTTCGATTACTCCCGCCGGGCGGAAGTAAGCCCAGGTGAATTCTTCCTCGCGAGTCCAGACGAGCCTGACGGGTTTGCCCGCCGCCCGGGCCAGGCGAGCAGCTTCGACGGCTGCATCTCCGGTGTGCTTGCCGCCGTAAGCCGATCCGGTGTCGGGCACCAGCACGCGAACGTTCTGCGACGGAATATGAAAGGCCGCGGCAAGCTCGTCGCGTACCGCAAACGGCCGCTGCGTGCCCGTCCACACCGTCAGCCTGTCGCCATCCCATTCGGCTACCGCCGCGCGTGGCTCCAGCGGAGCGTGCTGGATGTACGCGACCGTGTAGCTCTGCGATAGCCTGACATCCGCCGCCGCAAGCGCCTTCTCTACAGATCCCGTGACTTTGGGCGGCTCGCTCTCGCCCTTATCGGTGTTAGCCTTCAGGTACCCAAACAGTTCACGGTCGGAAATCTGCGGCGGTGCCTTCCATTGCGCCTTCAGCGCCGCAAGCGCCTGCTCAGCCGACCACATGTCAGATGCGGTCACGCCCACGAAATCGCCGTCGCGAACCACGGCGACCCCCGGCTGGTGCCGGGCAGCATTATCGTCGAGCGATACCAGTGTCGCCCGGAATGCCGCCGGCCGAAGCACCTTGCCACTCACCATGCCGGGCGGGTCAATGTCGGACGGGTAGTGGTGCTGGCCGGTAACAAACGCTCGCCCGTCAACTTTGGGAAGAGGCTGGCCGGCCGTCTTCCACTGCGCCGCCGGGGTCAGCCCAGGGGCGCTTTCTACAACCTTCACCAGCTTCTGACCATGCGTCAGCTCGCCGTAGCTGAGCGACTGGTTCGTCCTCGGATTCGTGATCCTGCCATCGCTGGCGGTCAGCCCGGAAGGATCAACCTTCCACTGCTCCGCAGCCTGGTTCAGCAGCGTCTCGCGAGCCGCCGCAGCCATGGTGCGCAACTGTGGGCCCATGGTCGGCGTGGTGCGGCTCCCGAATGTTCCCATGTCCCAGGGCACCGTCTGCGTGTCGCCCATGACCATCGAAATGGATTCCAGCGGCACGCGCAGCTCTTCCGCAACCTGTTGCGCCAGCGAGGTGCGAATGTTCTGGCCCATTTCGACTTTGCCGGTAAATACCGTGACGTGCCCATCGCCGGCAATATGGAGCCAGGCGGCAATATCTTTAGGCAGCTCGTGGCTGCCCGGCATGCGCCCGGATTCCTGCGCCGCGCCGCTGCTGGCGCTCATGCAGACCAGAATTCCTCCGCCCAGCAGCTTCAGAAAATCGCGGCGCTCCATCTCGAAGCAGCGGAGAATGCTTCCCGCCTCATGCTGCTCCAGTTCCAGTGCGAGCTCCCGATCGGGATCCGGATCCATTGCTCCTCACGCTTTCTGCGCACCCTGCGCGGCCCTGTGTATGGCAGCCACGATGCGCGGATAGGTCCCGCATCGGCAGATATTGCCGTTCATGGCATGCACGATTTCGGCATCTGAAGGATTCCTGTTGCCGTTCAGCAGCGCCACCGCGGAAAGAATCATTCCCGACGTGCAGTAGCCGCACTGAAAAGCTCCCTCGGCAAGGAACGCCTGCTGCACGGGATGCAGTGCTCCGTTCTGCTCCAGTCCTTCGATGGTGGTTATCTTTTTTCCCGCAGCGGAGGATAGCGGAGTCAGGCACGAGCGCACCGCCTTTTCTTCCAGCAGCACCGTGCAGGCGCCGCACTGTCCTTCGCCGCAGCCGTAGCGTGTTCCTGTCAGCTGCAGGCTCTCGCGCAAAACCCAAAGCAGAGGCTCCTCGGGTGGCGCTGTGACCTGATATTGCCTGTCGTTTACGGTAATCGGAGTTTTCTGCATGCAGTCTCCCCGCTCAAGACAGAATTATAGGGCGATCGTAAGCATCTGGCCTGGGCGCCAATGCGCCACGCCACAGACAGTGTTAGGCTGTCATCATGGGCGCGGAAGATCCCGATCGGAAAGAGAGCGCCGCCGTTACATGGGCGCGGTACTCCCAGATCGCATTCATCCTGCCGGCCGCAGTGGTGGCCGGGCTTCTCGCCGGCAAGCTGTTGGACCACTGGCTGCACACCCACTGGCTTTTCCTCGTGGGGATCATCATCGGAGCGACCGCGGGCTTCATCGACATCATCCGCATGATTACGCGGCAGAAGAGCTGAGCGGCAATACGGTACTCTGTCTCCCATGCCCATGCCCGAACCAACCTCCGCCTTTGCGGAATCCTTCCTCGACAGGGCACTGCCGCGAATTCGCAAGTTCCTCCTTGCACTCGGCGGAGTGGGCACGGTCGCGTGTGCGGGCTTTTTCCGCTGGCCGGTAACGGCCGGCTTCATCGCCGGTGCCGTGATCTCCTATGTCAACCAGCTCTGGCTGGAGCGGGCGGTGATAGCGCTGGGAGAGAGGATAACCGCTGGAGCAAGCCGTGAGAGGGGCGGCGGAATCGTGTTCCGCGCGCTGCTGCGCTACGTCCTCATTGCCGCAGGCGCCTATGTTATATTTAATGTTTCCCTCGCCGGCCTCTATGGCTTTTTGGGTGGCGTCTGCCTACCTGTTGCGGCCATTGCCTGCGAAGTCGCCGTGGAGCTGTTCGTCATGCTGCGGCGCGGAGCCTGAGGTCCCATCCGGCCAAATTCCACGATGCATCCCGGATGGCAAGTCCCGGGGCGTTGGATGTATCGGGCTCTCATCGGTTTTTCCGGTAATACGGGCTGGCATTCATGCACGAGCAACTCTGGTTGACCGCACTACTGAACAAGTACCTGGCTGGCGTGGCGAATACCATGCTGGGGCTTTTCCACCTGCGCGCAGCCGATCCGCAGGCGCCCATTACCAATTATGTCGCCATGCAGCTGCTGGTGTTCGTACTGCTGGTGCTGTTCTTCGCCATAGTACGCGCGCGACTCTCGGTGGACAATCCGGGCCCTCTGCAGCATGCCATGGAGGGCATCAACTCGTTCATCGCCACCCAGAGCCATGAGGTGATCGGTCACGGCTACGAGCGTTACGTGGGATACCTGACGACGCTGGGCCTGTTTATCCTTGTCGGCTGTCTCATTGGACTGATACCCGGATTCGAGACCGCGACGGCTTCCCCTTCCGTGCCGCTGGGATGCGCCCTGGTTACCTGGTTCTACTACCATATGCAGGGCATCCGGCTGAACGGCTTCGGATACGTGAAGCACTTTCTCGGACCGGTGTGGTGGCTGGCGCCGCTGATGTTTCTTATCGAGGTCTGCAGCCATCTGGCCCGAATTCTCTCGCTCACCATCCGTCTTTTTGCCAATATGTTTGCCAGCGACATGGTGACCCTGGTTTTTTTCATGCTGTTCCCGATCGGTATTCCGGTAATTTTCATGCTGCTGCATGCCGGTGTCGCACTTATACAGACGTATATTTTCGTGCTGCTGGCGACTGTATATATCGGAGAAGCAGTAGCACATGAGCTTTAAGGCAGCACCTGGCACATGGTATTCAGCTTTCAGGCTGCGGTTCTGGATAACTGTCAGGCACCAGCTGCCAGGGAGACTCTGGTCAGAGTTGGTTTTGAAAGGGACGGCCTTCAGGCCGTCCGTAAATGGCGGAGTATCAATGCGGCTTTAGCCGCCGAGGGACTTCGCACAACGTGATCAGAGCTTCCCTGACTACAGCTTCTGCCAGCGTGAGGGCGTCAGCTCGGTGAACGTCAACCACCCACTGGCAGCGATTCATAAGGAGAAACACATGTGGAAGATGATGCTGTTCTTTTTTGCGCTCATGGCCCTGATGATGATGGCCATGCCGGCGTACGCGCAGGGCGCCACCACCGCGCCTTCGAACCACCTCGATTATGTTGCCATTGCTTCGGGCTTCGGCATCGCCATCGCCGCCGGACTGGCCGGCCTGGGACAGGGCCGCGTCGGATCGGCCGCCTGTGAAGCGATGGCCCGCAATCCCGCCGCCCGCCCGGCGATTCAGCTTGCCCTGATTCTCGGTCTCGCCTTCATCGAGTCTCTGGTGCTGTTCACGCTGGTTATTATCTTCGCCAAGGTTGTCTAGTTCGGGCAGAACGGCACTTCAGCGCCGCGCTCACCGGACATCCGAAATTCACGGGAGCTGCTGTAATCGCACAATGATCACCGCGGCTCCTTTCCTTTTTGCAAATGGACCTGGACGCCCGGCCTGAATCCCCGCTTCATGACATAAAATTCAGGAGCCATGCCCGGCATGCTGGACTATGACTGCGTGACCAAGGACTATGGCAGCTCCTGGTCGCCGGCTCGTGTTCGCGCCCTCGACAGCTTTACGCTTTCGCTTGAGCGCGGCGAGATCTGCGGTTTTCTCGGTCCCAACGGGGCGGGGAAGACGACCGCCATTCATCTGGCACTTGGTTTCATGCGCCCCTCATCTGGATGTGGCCGACTGCTGGGCAAACCGTTTGGCCATGCGGCCACCCGCGCACGCGTGGGTTTTCTGCCCGAGAACGTCGCCCTCTACCACCTCCCGGCTGACAGGCTGCTGCGCTTCTACGGCGCTCTCAGCGGCCTGCGTCCCCAGCGGCTCCGGTTGCGCTGCAGCGAAGTTCTGCGCCAGGTGGGACTCGAAATGGAGGCCCGCCGCAACGTCGCCGGCTTCTCCCGCGGCATGCAGCAGCGCATCGGTCTGGCGCAGGCGCTGATCAACGACCCGGATCTGCTCATTCTCGACGAGCCTGGTTCGGGGCTCGATCCCCTGGCCCGGGTGGTCATGCGCGATCTGCTGCTGGAGGCCAATGGCGCCGGCAAAACGATTTTTCTCAGCTCGCATCTGCTTTCGGAAATCGAGATGATCTGTCATCGCGTGGCAATCCTCCACAAGGGCCGGCTGATCAGGGTCGGCAGGACCGACGAACTGCTGACCTCCCGTGACCGCTACCACATCGTGGCCCGCGGAGTTCCGGCCAACCGTTTCGAGCAGGCGCAGGCCCACGACGGGCGGGTCGAATTTACCGTGGCCGCAGCATTGCAGCGCGACACGCTTGAACGGATTTGGGCGCTCGGGGGCGAAGTCCTCAGCGTCAATCCAGTGCGCCGGACGTTGGAAGAGGTGTTCGTCGAGCTTACTGGCGAGGGAGCGGACAGATGAAGCCGCTCGTGCTGCTGGCGGTAAACTTCCTGCGCCAGCATCGCTGGCCGGTGCTGCTGCTGTTCGCATGGATTGTCTTCATGGCTCTGGCAACCGCCGACTTCGGCAGAAGCCGCCCCATCCCGGCCGACATCGTCTTCTACGCTCAACAGCAGGCAATCTACATCTGCATCTTCAGCGCGTTTCTGGCGGCGAACGCCATTCACGCCGAGCGCAAATCGCGGCGCATCCTTCTTCTGCTATCCAGGGCGGTCAGCCGCGCCCAGTATGTGTCCGCAATCGTCTCGGCAACGTGGACCCTGGCGATCGGGTGCGCAGTTGTATTCGCATTGTGCGCGGAATGGCTGGCAGCGGACGCGGGCTTGCCCAGCCCCGGTTTATGGCTGCTGGTTATGCCCGTCGCCGCGGGCGCACTGGTCGCCGCTGCCGCTTCCATGTTCTTTTCGACCTTCTGCAATCCTTACCTGGCCATCGCATTCACTCTGGCGCTGTTCTGCACTCCGGCGGTATGGCACCTGGACCGGCACGCCTGGTCGACTTGGCTGCCGGGATTTCCGCTGCTGCTGCAGTTCCTCAAGTTCAGGTTTGCTCCGGACTGGGCGCCGAACTGGATAGCAATTATTGCGGCACTGCTGCAATCGGTCGTCTTCTGGGGATTGGCGGTGGCGGCCTTCGAAAGAAGAGACATCGCCGTACCGGTGGAGTAGGCGGCCGCCCGATGAACCTCAAGGTTGGGGAAGAGGCTTACTTGACCAGGGCCTGCGCGCTCTGCACCGCGTAATCGAGCACGCGGCCGGGCAGCACGCCCAGATAGATGGTCGCGATCAGGCTGATCGCCAGCCCGATGCCCAGCCCCGCGGGAATGCGCGCCACCGGCGCGTCCACCCGCTCGTCCCGCATGTACATAAAGATGATCACCCGCAGGTAGTAATAGGCGGCGATGGCGCTGTTGATGACGCCGATTATGGTGAGGCCGATCAGATTCGACTGCAGCGCCGCCGAGAACACGTAAAACTTCGCGAAAAAGCCGCCGGTCACGGGAATCCCGATCAGCGATAGCAGAAATACCGTCAGGATGGCAGCCAGCAGCGGAGAGCGTCGTCCCAGCCCGGCGTAGTCGTCGAGCGTGACGTATCGTTCGCCGCTGGAAGCGAAGTGGCTGACCACGGCGAATGCCCCGACATTCATCGCCGCGTATGAGGCGGCATAAAAAATTGCCGCCGAGATGCCGACCTGCTTCGCGGCCGCGAAAGCCACCAGCAGATAGCCGGCATGCGCGATCGAAGAATACGCAAGCAGCCGTTTCACGTTCTGCTGCACCAGCGCACCAATATTTCCCAGGGTCATGGAGAGCACGGCCGAGACCCAGACCATCCAGAACCATCCCGGCGCGCCGGTGGCGAACAGCACGCGCAGCAGCACTGCAAATGCCGCCGCTTTCGGGCCGGTTGACATCAACGCCACAACCGGCGCGGGTGAGCCTTCGTACACATCGGGCGTCCACACATGGAACGGCGCCGACGCGACCTTGAAACCGAGTCCCACGAACATCAGGCCGACCGCCAGATAGGCCAGCGTCGAGGGCTGCCCCTGCAGATAGCTCGCGATGCCATACACGTTCGTCGTGCCGGTAGCGCCAAACACCAGCGCGACACCGTACAGAAAGAAAGCTGTCGCGAACGAGCCCAGCAGGAAATACTTGAGCGAGGATTCTGCGCTCTCGGCCGCGCGCCGCCGCATTCCGGCAAGGATGTAGGTTGAGATCGACGAAATCTCCAGCGCGATGAAGATGAGCACCAGTTCAACGGCGGATGACATCAGCATCATGCCCACCGTGCCGAACAGGATCAGCCCGTAATACTCGCCGGAGCGGATGTTCTGTACTTCCAGATATTCGAACGAGGTCAGGATCACTACCAGCGCAATCAGCAGCACGACAAAATGAAAAAAGACGCTGAAGGTATCCACGCTGATGGTGTTGTAGAAGGCGCTGCCGTAGGAGCCGGTCTGATATACGGTGGCAGCGAGTCCCGCGAGCGATCCAATTATCGCGATGACACCCAGCGGCTTTTTGGGGCCCTGTTCGGGCAAGAGCGGCTCGACAATCATGATGAGGATGCCGAAGACGCTCAGCACCACCTCGGGCAGGATCCGGATGTAATCAACGGCCGGAATCATCGTCCGGTCACCTCCGCCGGGGCGCGCGCGCCGGCTTCCAGCGGGTAGTGCGGGCTTTCAGGCCGTATAGCGCGGCCTGTAGCTGTTGCCGTGACCTGTGTGCCCGCCGAGAACTGTCTCAGCGCCGCCGATACCGCGGGATCGATCGAGTGCAGCCACAGCATGGGCGCAATCCCCATCACGAACGCCGCGATTGCTGTCGGCCAGAGCGAGACTTTCTCCCGGCCATCGAGGTCGCGCAGCGATCTGTTTGCCGGATTGGTCACCTCGCCGAAGAACACGCGCTGATACATCCACAGCAGGTAACAGGCGCTCCAGATCACCCCGGTAGCGGCCAGAATTCCATAAAGCTGCTTCGCCTGAAATGCTCCACTCAGCACCAGAAACTCGCCGACGAAGCCATTCAGCAGCGGCAGGCCCACCGACGAGAGCATGATGAAGGCAAAGAATGTCGCGTAAATCGGCATCGGCGTCGCCAGGCCGGCGTATTCGGTGATGTCGTAGGTGTGGCGCCGGTCGTAAATTATCCCCAGCAGCATGAACAGCGCGCCCGTGGACACGCCGTGATTCAGCATCTGATAGACGGCACCATCCACCCCAAGCTGGGTAAAGCTGAAGGTCCCGAGCACCACAAATCCCAGATGACTTACGGAGGTGTAGGCGACCAGGCGCTTGATGTTGGGCTGGATCATCGCCACCAGCGCGCCATAGATAATGCCGATGATGGCGAGAGCGATGATCCAGGGAGCGTTACGCCGCGCCTGCTCGGGGAAGAGTCCGAGATTGAAGCGCAGCAGACCGTAGGTGCCCATCTTCAGCAGCACGCCCGCCAGCAGCACGGAGCCGGCGGTCGGCGCTTCCACATGCGCATCAGGCAGCCAGGTGTGCACCGGGAACAGAGGCACCTTAACGGCGAAGGCGATAAAGAATCCGAGGAAGAGCCACAGCGCGGCGCTTCCGAATCCGGCAACCTGGCCGTTCTGGATCGCGCTCTGCAGGGTGACAAAGTCAAAGCTGCCAGTGCGCGCGTACAGCCACAGGATGGCAGCGAGCATGAACACCGACGCGATCATGGTGTACAGGAAGAACTTCACCGCAGCGTAGATCTTTCGCCCATGGCCGAACATGCCGATGATCAGCGCCATCGGGATCAGAGTCGCCTCCCAGAAGAAGTAGAAGAGGAACAGGTCGAGGGCGACAAACACGCCGATCATCGCCGTCTCCAGCACGAGCATGAGGATGAAGAATTCCTTCACCCGCTCATGAATGGACTTCCAGGAGATGAGCACGCACAGCGGCATCAGGAAGGTGGTCAGGATGACCAGCCACATCGAGATGCCATCGATGCCGAGGTGATAATGGATGTTGGGATGCGCGATCCAGGGCGCGTCTTCGTCAAACTGAAAGCCGGCGTCCCCACGGACGAAGTACCAGGGCAGATGCAGCGATGCCAGCAGGGTGATAAGCGAGACCGCCAGCGCAAAATAGCGGATGTCGCGGTCGCGGCGCGGGAAAAACGCCAGCAGGATTGCGCCCACCAGCGGCAGAAAGACCACGATGCTGAGGATGTTGTCGTTGATGAACCTCATCGCAACCCCCGCCACACCATGAAGGCGATCACCGCAGTGGCTCCTACGGCGACCCACCCCGCGTAAGACCTGATGTTGCCCGACTGCATCTGGCGCATGGCGTCGGAGGTCTCCCGCGCGCCGGCAGCGCCGCCGTCCACTGCGCCGTCGATCAGGCCGCGGTCGATGCCTTTCCAGAAGACGTTGCTGGAGAGAGCGATGAGCGGCTGGATGATCACGGCGCCATAGAGTTCATCCACCCTGTACTTGTCCAGCACGAAGGTATAAAGCCGGCCGGCAGCCCTGGCCATGCGCTCCGGAATTTCCGGACGCTTGTAGTACATCCACCACGCCAGAAGGAGCCCGAGCGCCGCCACCGCAACCGAAACCGCAGTGAACACCAGCTCCGTGCTCGCGTCTTCGTGCTCAGCCGGCGCTTCAGCGGGCGGCACGGCTGCCTCGGCAGCGGGCGTCTGCACCGCCGCAGCCTGAAACACGGGATCCAGAAAGTGACCGAAACGGTCGCCGCCATTCAGCGAGTGTGGAATGCCGATCCAGCCCCCGGTCAGCGACAGGAAAGCGAGGACTATCAGCGGTATCACCATCACCCAGGGACTCTCATGAGGAGCTCCATGTCCGTGGCTGCCGCCAGTCGCATGCGCGTCCTGAGCGTCGTGGATCGCTCCCGTGCGTCCGGCGTGTTGCGCGTCCGTATCCTGCCCGTGTCCGCCGGTCGCGGGATTGGGCCCCCGGTACTCGCCAAAGAAGGTGAGGAACCACAGCCGGAACATGTAGAACGAGGTCATGCCGGCGGTAATCAGCCCGATCACCCACAGCACGGGTGCCCCGCTACTCCACGCCGACCAGAGAATCCTGTCCTTGGAAAAGAAGCCCGCGAACGGCGGCAGCCCGGCAATGGCGAACGTAGCGGCTGTCATGCACCAGAAGGTGTAGGGCTGATACCTGCGCAGGCCCCCCATGTAACGCATGTCCTGCTCGCCGCCGAGGCCGTGGATCACCGACCCTGCTGCCAGGAACAGCAGGCCCTTGAAGAAGGCATGCGTTACCAGATGGAAGATCCCGCCAACATAATCCGCCACGCCGCAGGCCATGAACATGTAGCCAAGTTGCGAGATGGTGGAATAGGCCAGCACCTTCTTGATGTCGGTCTGCACAATGCCGATGGACGCTGCGAAAATCGCGGTCAGCGTGCCAATGATGGCAACCGCCAGCATGGCGTCGGGCGCGCGGTTGAAGATGGGACTGGAGCGTGCCACCATGTACACGCCCGCCGTTACCATGGTCGCAGCGTGAATCAGGGCCGACACCGGCGTCGGGCCTTCCATGGCATCAGGCAGCCAGACGTAGAGCGGAATCTGGGCGGACTTGCCGGTGGCGCCCACCAGCATCAGCAGGCCAATGGCGGTGAGCAGTCCGGCCCCGGCGCTTTCCACCGGATGCAGGCTGACGAGCTTCCACAGATTTTCGTACTGCAGCGTGCCGAAGTGCTTGATCAGCAGGAACAGCGCGATGAGGAAACCGAAGTCGCCGACGCGATTGGTGATGAATGCCTTCTTGCCCGCATCGGCCGCGCTCTTCTTCAGGAACCAGAAGCCGATCAGCAGGTACGACGCCAGGCCGACGCCCTCCCAGCCCACGAACATCAGCAGGTAATTGTTCGCCAGCACCAGCGTCAGCATGAAGAACATGAAGATGTTCAGGTAGGAAAAATAGCGGTAGTAGCCGCCTTCATGCTCCATGTAGCCGACCGAGTAAACGTGGATGACGAAGCCCACGCCGGTGACCACCAGCATCATCACCACCGAAAGCTGGTCGAGATAGATGCCGTACTCCGCCGAAAACGGGCCGGCGCTGAGCCATGTGGTATAGCGCTCGATGTGAGGAATCTGGTCCGGGGGCAAGCCGGCAAACTGCGTCGCCACCCACAGCGCCATGGCAAATGACGCGCCGGTCGAGCCCAGCGCGACCGCGTTCACCAGCGCTTTGGGAAAGCGCCTGCCCAGCAGTCCGTTAATCGCGGCCCCCGCCAGCGGGAGCACCGGGATGATCCAAAGGTGCATACGCTAGAGCGAGCCTTCAGGCTCGCGTTACAGCACATCCTTGCATTTCCTCCGGCGCGAAGGTCTTCGACCTCCGCGCCGGAGGATTTACACGCCAGGCAGACGCGGCGCTGAAGCGCCGCTCTACCTTACAACTTCAACAGATTCACGCGATCGACGTTCAGCGTCTCACGCGTGCGGAAGACGGCGATAATGATCGCCAGGCCAACGGCGGCTTCCGCGGCCGCCACCACCATCACGAAAAAAACAAAAATGTGGCCGTCCAGCGACTTGAGCTGGGCGGCGAAGGCGACGAATGTCAGGTTTACCCCGTTCAGCATCAGCTCGATGGAAAGAAAAATCGTAATGATGTTGCGCTTGATCAGGAATCCGGCCACACCGCACGCGAACAGAATGGCGCTCAGCACCAGGTAATACGAGAGGGGGACCATCTATTCCTCCCTCCGCGCCAGCACCACGGCGCCCATGATCGCCACCAGGATCAGCACGGAAGTGACCTCGAACGGCAGCAGGTAATTGCGGAACAGCAGATGTCCAACCGCCTGGGGATTGCCGAAGACATCGCTGCCATGCATGACCGTTGGGCCGCCAATGGCGATGCGGTCCAAGCCCGTGAGATGGCTGACCAGGGCAGCGGCAATGCCCAGGCCGATGATCAGGGCCGGCACGCCGAGCATGGTGGCGACCCGGCTGCCATGCGCCAGGCGCTCTTCTTCACCGGCGTTCAGCAGCATGATGACGAAGACGAACAGCACCATCACCGCGCCGGCATAGACGATCACCTGGACCGCGGCGACGAATTCCGCCCCCAGCAGCAGATACAGCAGCGCCAGCGAGCCCATCACCACGATCAGCGACAGGGCGCTGTTGATGGGATGCTTCTGCACCAGGAGGTTGATCGCGCCTCCCACGCAAAGCAAGGCGAAGATGAAGAAGAGAACGAGAGCAAGCATGTTTGCAAAACAGCAACTAGCAATTAGCAACTAGCATGGAGCCGAATCAGCCAATTGCTGGCTCCTCAGTTGCTAGCGGCTTATTTCAACGCCACCACCAGACTCGTCACAACAATATTCGCAATCGCCAGCGGCAGCAGAAACTTCCAGCCGAAGGCCATTAGCTGATCGTAGCGGAAGCGCGGCAGCGTGCCGCGCACCCAGATATAAAGGAACAGAAAAACGAACACACGCAACGCGAACCAGAACACCGGCAACAGCGACCGGAGCAGCGACGGCCCGAACACCGGCCCCGCCCACCCGCCCAGAAACAGCACTGACGCGAGGCAGGCGACCGTCACCATGTTGGCGTACTCGGCCATGAAAAACATGGCGAACTTCATGGAGCTGTACTCGGTGTGGTAGCCGGCCACCAGTTCGGTTTCGGCTTCCGGAAGATCGAAGGGAATCCGGTTCGTCTCGGCATAGGCCGCCATGATGTAAATGAAGAAGGCGACGAACTGCCCCTTGAAGAAATTCCATTTGGGAATGAAGCCGAACCACGTGCCTGTCTGCTGGTTCACGATGTCGCTCAGGCTGAAGGTTCCGGCGTAAATCAGGATCCCGATCAGCGACAGACCCAGCGCGACTTCGTAGCTGATCATCTGCGCCGAGGCCCGCAGCCCTCCCAGCATGGAGTACTTGCTGTTCGACGACCACCCGGCGAGAGCAACCCCGTACACGCCGATCGAGGTGACGCCCAGGATCACCAGCAGGCCGATGTTGACGTCCGTGATCTGCAACGGCGTCGCAATGCTGCCCAGCCGGATCCACGGGCCAATCGGAATTACGGCGATCGAGGTAAGCGCGGTGGTCACCGCAATCACCGGAGCCAGCATGTACAAGGGCTTGTTTACGTATGGTGGTGTGAGGTCTTCCTTAAAGATAAACTTTAAGCCATCGGCGAGCGGCTGCCAGATCCCGAACGGTCCCACACGGCTCGGTCCCCAGCGGTTCTGCATGTGAGCGACAACCTTGCGCTCCAGCAGAACGGTGTAGGCAACCGCGGTCAGCAGCACGAGGACCGCGATCAGGATCTTGACGATCGACACCAGGATGTAGGTTCCAATGGACATGCTTGCTAACTGGAAACTCGAAACTGGCTAATGGCTTTCAATCCGCCGCCACTTCTTTGTCCGCCGGGTTGGTTCGATAGCGCTCTATGACCGAGTTCAGGGTATCCGAATAGCGCCCCAGCGTGCCCGAGGTAAACAGCGTGTCGTTGGAGGGCATGATCAGCGCCGGATCGCCCGCGCCGGTCACGACGGTGATCTGCACAAGCTGGCTGTGCTCGTCGCGGCCCGCCAGCAATCCTAACCGCGAAATGTCATATCCCGGCACCAGCCGCTGAATCTCGTCCAGCATGGCCGTGGGATCGTAGGGGCTCATCTTCGGCTCCAGATTGTGTTCCGCCAGCCACACCGCGTGCCGGTCCGCTTCGCCCGATTGCGCGCCGCGCGTCTGTCCCATGTCGGCCCGCACGCCGCCGCCGGCGAAGGGAACCAGCTTGTGTACGTCATAACCCATGCGAAGCGCGATGCGAACGATACACTCGAAGTCGTTGCGCACGCCCACGAACTCGCCGGCTTTCTTCGCCATCTGCACATCGCCGCAGGTGTTGGTAAAGGTTCCCGCCTTCTCGTAAGCGTTGGCCACGGGCAGCACCACATCGGCGACGGCAGCCGTTTCCGTCATGAACATGTCCTGCACGATGACGAAGCTCTTCGACAGCGCGAAAGGATCGATGTTGTAGCGTGCGATGGGATTCGATCCGACCACGTAGAGTGCCCTGAGCTTGCCTTCTTTCGCCGCATCCACCATCTGCAGCAGATTCAGGCCGGGAGTCTGCGGAATATCGTCAAGCCACTCCCGGTGGAAGCGCGTCGCGCCTGCTACCGGGGCGTAGCCGGGCAGCATGTCGGGATAGAGTCCCATGTCGGCGGCCCCGCGCGAATTGGCGTAATCGCCCAGGCAGATAAACTTCGCCCCCTGCGCAAGACCGAAATCGATCAGCGTCTTCACATCGTTGCCGCGCAATTCAGAACCGAAGATGATGACCAGCCCGGACTCCTGCTTCAGCGCATTGCGCAGCTGCACGAGCGCCTCGCGCGTAAGGCCGGCCGAGGCAACCGCATCCGCAGCGGTCTCGTTTCCGGCGAGGAACTGCACAAAGCTGCTTTCCGAGCCGGGTGCTATCTGTGCAAACGCCGCTGCCTGGCGGCGCAGCTTGATGGGATGGGAATTCACCACGTAGAGCTTTGCGCGATGGAGCCGGACATTGGTGCGAATCTGCCACGCCAGCAGCGGATGCTGGTCGGTGGCATTGTTGCCGATGAGCAGGATGGCGGGTGCGAAGAAAACATCGCGCATTGAGGCTGTCGCGTTCTGCTTTCCCGCCAGCGCGGATGCGAAAGCAGGGAAGTCCGCGGTGCGGTGATGGTCGATATTGTTGGTCCCCAGCACGAGGCGCGCGAACTTCTGCAACAGATAGTTTTCCTCATTGCTGGTGCGGTTTGAACCGATGACGCCGATGGAGCCGGGCTCGCCGTTGGTCAGGATCTCCTGGAATTTCCTGGCAATCAGCTCGAAGGCCTGCTCCCAGGTGGCCGGAACGAACCTGCCATCGCGCTTGATCAGCGGCTGCTGCAGGCGGTCGGGATGATGCGCAAAATCGAAGGCGTAGCGCCCCTTGATGCACAGGAAGTCGCCGTTGATGCCGCTCTTGTCGCGGTTGTCGCCGCGCACGATCTGCATGCCGGTATCGGCGCGACGCACACCCAGGGTGGTCTTGCAGCCGTCGCCGCAGTGCGTGCAGATGGTGCCGACATGCTTCATCTCCCAGGGACGCGTCTTGTAACGGTAGGCGCCGGAGGTTAGCGCGCCGACCGGGCAGATGTCGATGCACATGCCACACTCTTCGCACTCCAGATGGTCCTGCCTGTTAGGCGCTATGGTGGAGGGCTGGCCGCGGCCCTGGACGCCCAGCGCCCACACGTCCATGCCTTCGCCGCAGACGCGAATGCAGCGGTAGCAGAGGATGCAGCGCGGCCGGTCGAAGTACACCACCGGCGACCACTGCTGCTCGTCGCGATGCCGCTTGAAGTCGATAAGCTTCGATTCGGCGGCGCCGTACTTGAAGGTCATGTCCTGCAGTTCGCACTCGCCGCCGGCATCGCAAACGGGACAATCAAGCGGGTGGTTCGCGAGCACGAGCTCGAGCATCGCCTTGCGCGCCTGTTTGATCTTGTCGCTCTCGGTGGTCACGACCATGCCCTCGGCTACGGGCGTGGTGCATGCCGTCTGCAGCTTGGGCATCTTCTCGATTTCCACAAGGCACATGCGGCAGGCGCCTTGCAGCGACAGGCCGGGGTAATAGCAGAAAGACGGTACCTCGATGCCCGTGCTCTTGCAGGCCTCGATGAGCAGCGTCCCTGCGGGGACCGTGAGTTTCTTGCCGTCAACTGTGAGAGTTACGTTTGCCATGAATACCGCTAATTTAAGTCTCGCTTTTCGCCGTTCGCGATTCGCCAGAGAACGTTCGGCAGCTTTGTTCTGGCACACGAACGCGTCTTTTCACACCAGCGCCGGCTCCGCCATCTTCTCGTATGGACACGGCTTTCCGTCCAGATGTTCCTCAAACTCCTGCCGGAACTTCTGCACGTAGGAGATGATAGGCATCGCCGCCGCATCGCCCAGAGGGCAGAAGGTCCGCCCCAGCATGTTCTCCGCCAGGTACTTCAGGTTATCGATGTCCTTCATCACGCCGCCGCCGGCGTGGAAGCGGATGAGAGTCTTCTTCATCCAATCGGTGCCCTCGCGGCAGGGAATGCACCAGCCGCAGCTCTCGTGCTGATAGAACTGCGTGACCCGCAGTGCGAATTTCACAATGCACATCTGGTCATCGAGCACGATGACGCCGCCGGAGCCCAACATGGAGCCGGCCTTCAGCACCGAATCGAAGTCCATCGCAACGTCGATTTCGTCCGCCGTGAGGATCTGTACCGACGAGCCGCCGGGCACGACGCCTTTCAGCTTCCTGCCTTTGGCCATGCCGCCGGCGACGTCGTAAATCATCTTCTTCAGGTTGTAGCCCATGGGCAGCTCGTAAACCCCGGGCCGCTCCAGTTCGCCGCTCATGCAGAACAGCCGCGTACCGCCGTTGCGCGGAGTGCCCAGGCTGGCGAACCACTCGCCGCCGCCAAGAATGATGTGCGGCACGCTGGCCAGCGACTCCGCGTTATTGATGACCGTGGGCCCTCCCCAAAGTCCCACCACGGCCGGGAAGGGAGGGCGGATGCGTGGAACGCCGCGCTTGCCTTCCAGCGATTCCATCAGCGCCGACTCTTCGCCCACTTCATAGGCTCCGGCGCCGGAATGCACGAAGATGTCGAGATCCACACCCGAGCCGAAGATGTTCTTTCCGATGAAGCCGCGGGCGTAAGCGTCTGCGACAGCCTTCTCCATGATCTGCACGAGGTAACGATATTCGCCGCGAATGTAGATGTAGCCGGTCTTCGCCCCCACCGCCAGGGCGGCGATCATCACGCCCTCGATCACCGAGTGGGGATCGTGCTCGAAGATGAGGCGGTCCTTGCAGGTGCCGGGCTCGCTCTCGTCGCCGTTGCACAGCACGTATTTGGGCTTGGGCGACTGTTTGGGCACGAACGACCACTTGATCCCGGTCGGGAATCCGGCGCCGCCGCGGCCACGCAGATTCGACGCCTTCACCTCGTTGATGATGGTGTCCGGTCCCATGCTGAGCGCTTTCTGCACCGCCTTGTAGCCGTCGAGCTCCAGATAGCGGTCGAGATTGGTCGCGCCCAGACCGAAGCGCCTGGAGACCACCTTCACTTCATCGGGATGGGAGACTAAATACGCCATTCGCTGGCAACGGCTCGGGTAGAGCGGGCCTTCAGGCCCGCGTCTCCGGTCGATAAATACACAGTTCGGGGCTTTAGCCCCGGTTCACATCTATCGCCGGCTGAAGCCGGCTCCCTAAAATTGTGAGCAGCATTGACGCGGACCTAAAGGTCCGCTCTACCCTACTGCTGCTCTTTCTTCTTTATCCCCTCAATCAGCCCGTCAATCTTCTCCGGCGTCAGGTTCTCGACGAACTCGTAGTTCAGCATCATCGCCGGCGCCCAGGAGCAGGCACCGATGCACTCGACTTCTTCCAGATGGAACAGCCCGTCTGCCGTTGTTTGCCTGTTGCCGATGCCCAGCTTCTTCCGGCAATGTTCGAAGACGTCATCCGCGCCGCGCAGCAGACAGCTCACATTGGTGCACACCTGCAGGCTGTATTTGCCGATCGGGTGCGTACGCAGCATCGAGTAGTAGCTGATAACGTTCCGCACTTCGAGGTCCGGGAGCTCGACCCGCTGCGCGATCTCGTGAATGGCTTCGTCGGTCAGCGCGCCCAGTTCGTCCTGGATGTAGAGCAGCATGGGGACCAGCACCGAGCGTTTGGTCGGATAGTGCGTCACCATCGTGGCGAAGCGCTGTTCGAGTTGGTCGGAAAATTTCATTGTTCAGCATCTGGCAATTAGCAACCAGCCCGGAAAGCTCGGTAACAGGGCACGGCTTCAGCCGTGCCGTAGGTCCCCAAACTTTGTAGGCCTTAGCCACATCTCGCAGCCGCTAAAGCCGTCTTCCCAAGGCATCAATCGGAAGACTGAAATGGTGCCCTGACACGAACCGACTTCATGCCCTCGCTTCCCGGTTCTAATCAAAACTCTTTTTCGGCGACGCCTGCTCCGCGCCGACGCGGCCGAGGACGATCTCGGCTTTGTAATAGTTCTCGGCCTTGATCTGGCAGCCGGCCATGCGCCGCAACATCGCAATCTGGCCAATGTGCGTCAGCGAATCTGCAATCGGGCCCTGAAACAGCGCCTCGGGGCTGGCTGCAAGCGGCTGTCCGGAAGCCAGGAAATCGTCGAGGGCCTTCAGCGCCGCGTGAAAGCGATTTACCTCTTCATCCCAGGGCAACGGCGTCGACTCGGTCCACTTCTGGTTTCCCTGCGCGTTGGAGAGCGCCCACTCCATCAGGTCGCCGATGTGCGCCAGAATCCTGGCCGGCGTGCGCGGGCTGTCGGCAGCTCCAAAGTTCGCGAACGAAACCGGGGCGCCGCGCAGGGCTTTGCCGCCGCGGTAAGCGACGGTCGCCAGGGTATGGCGCAGCAGTTCGCGCCTGGGATCCACGACGGGTTGGGCCGATGGGGCCATATTTGATGCCGCCCTGAAACGTGTTAGAGCGGGGCCTTAAGGCCCCGACGATCCCGGTCCTGTTTATGTCTTCGGGGCTTTAGCCCCGGTGTAATCCTGCCGCTCGCTGAAGCCGGCTCGGATCAATAAAACAGACGGTTTTCGGCATGACCAGGGTCGTGAGTTGCAACATCTCTTCGCTGAACACTGGCCACCAGCCGCTGCCTTAGCGATCGCAGTCGCCCAACACGATATCGATGCTGCCGATGGCCGCGACCACGTCGGCGATCAGCCGGCCTTCGCACATGGGGCGCAGCGTCTGCAAATTCGCGAACGACGGCGAGCGCATATGAACGCGATACGGCTTGGCTGTTCCGTCGCTCACCACGTAATAGCCCATCTCGCCACGCGGCGACTCAATCGGCATGTAGACTTCGCCCTCAGGCACAGTAAAGCCTTCCGTGACAATCTTGAAGTGATAGATGAGGGCTTCCATCTGCGTCTTCATCTTCTCGCGATCGGGTAGCACCACCTTCGGCGCGTCCGCCTTCACTCGGCCCTCCGGCATGCCTTCCAGCGCCTGCATGGCAATTTTGTGCGACTCGCGCAGCTCGGCGACGCGAATCATGTATCGGGCATAGACATCGCCATCATTCGATATCGGCACCTTGAAGCTGAAATTTTCGTAACCGCTGTAGGGCAGGTCGCGCCGAAGGTCGACATCGACGCCGCTGCCGCGCAGCGTGGGGCCGGTGGCGCACAGCGCAATGGCATCTTCAGGCGAGAGGTAGGCGACGCCTTTCGTGCGCTCCACCCAGATCGGATTCTGCGTCAGCAGGTTCTCGTATTCGTCGATATTGCCGGGGAAGCGGTCGAGGAACTTCTTCACCCGCCCGAAGAAACCCAGCGGCGGCTCCAGTGCCAGACCGCCAATGCGGAAATAGGAGGTCATCATGCGCTGGCCGGAGACCGCTTCGAACAGCCGCAGCACGTCTTCGCGCTCGCGGAAGCAGTAGAGGAAGACGGTCATCGCGCCGATGTCCATGGCGTGGGTGCCCAGCCACACCAGGTGCGAGTTGATGCGGGTCAGCTCGTTGAGCATCACGCGGATCCATTGCGCGCGCGCCGGAATCTCCAGCCCCAGCAGCTTCTCCACGGCCAGGCAGTAAGCCAGGTTGTTGGTCATGGGGCAGAGATAGTCGATACGGTCGGTAAGCGGCACGACCTGCTGGTAGAACTTGGCCTCGCAGGTCTTCTCGATTCCGGTGTGCAGGTACCCGATATCGGGCATGATGCGCACGATGGTTTCGCCATCCACCTCCAGCAGCAGCCGCAGAACGCCGTGCGTCGAGGGATGCTGCGGGCCCATGTTCAGGACCATCGTTTTGTCCTGCGATGGATCCAGCACCGGGGTTGGAGTCATGTAGGCCATCAACGGTAGCCCTCGACGGGATAGTCCTTGCGCAGCGGGTGGCCTTGCCAGTCGTCCGGCATCATGATGCGGGTCAGATTGGGATGCTGATCGAAGCGGATGCCAAACAGGTCGAAGACTTCCCGCTCGAAGAAGTCGGCGCCCGCCCAGACCGGGCTCAGCGAATCGATGTTTGGGTCTCCGCCCTGAAGCTTCACTTTCAGGCGGAGATACTTTTTGTTGGGGATCGAGAAGAGCTGGTAGACGACTTCGAAGCGCGGCTCGCGCGGATACCAGTCAACGCAGGTAATGTCGGCAAGGGCGCTGTACTGCAATTGCGGGTCGCTCTTCAGCCTCACGCAGACCTCGCGCAGAGCGAGACGATCGATCCAGATCGTGAGTTCGTTACGGTCGAACTTCGCGCCGCTGACGGCGCCGGCATTCCAGGCCAGAAGGGCCGCCACCTCCGGGCGGTCTTTCAGTTGCTCGATGTCAGTGATTGCCGGCTGGAGCGCCATCAGATCTTCTCCGCCTTGCCCTGCCTGTTCCAGTCGAGCACGCCCTTCTTCCACACATACCAGAAGCCGGCGAGCAGGATGCCGATATACACCAGCATCTCCCAGAACCAGAACATGCCGAGCCCGGCGGCCTTCAGCGGACGCTGCACCACCGCCCAGGGATAGAGGAAAACGGCTTCCACATCGAAGAGGATGAACAGCATGGCCACCAGGTAGAACTTCACCGTGAAGCGCTGGCGGGCGTTGCCCACCGGTTCCATGCCGCACTCGTAAGGCGACATTTTGGCGGGATTGTACTTGTGCTGCCCCACCATGTAGGAGAGCGCCACGATGGCGCAGGCAATGCCCGCGGCCACGAGGATATGGATCAGCAGCGGAAGATATCGGGCGAAGTAGAAATCCGGCATGATTGCGCAGACACCCGGAAAACGCCGTGCAACAGCGGGTAAACAATCGAGTTTAGTTTTGCCCGAAGGACGATGTCAACCGAACCGCGGGAGAGCTGCCGCCGGGTGTTATCCTGATGTGAACTCTCCCCCGTAACGAGGCTGCAACTCTTCATGCCCGATCGCAACGCCGCGGAACCCCCGTCCGACAGCAACCCTGACGAATCCTTCGCCGAGCTTCTTTCCCAATACGAGCGCGGCCACAAGCGCGCGGCCGAAGGTGGCGGCGGGCAGCTGGAGGGCACCGTCGTCGCCATTTCCGGAGATTCGGTCCTGCTCGACATCGGCTACAAGACGGAAGGTATTCTGCCGCTCTCCGCGTTTCAGAGTGCGGGCGAAAGCGTCCGGCCGGGCGACAGGTTTCCGGTAAGCGTCAAAGGCCGCACTGCCGAAGGCTATTACGAACTGACACGCTCGAGAATTACGCGGCCGGCTGACTGGTCAGCGCTCGAGCGCGCGTTCGCCGCGAAATCCACCATCGCCGGCACCGTCACCGGCATGGTGAAGGGCGGCTTCCGCGTGGATGTGGGGGTCCGCGCCTTCATGCCCGCCTCCCGCAGCGGGGTGCGCGATGCCGCCAGCATGGAAAATCTTGTCGGCCAGGAGATCCGCTGCCGCATTATCAAGCTCGACACCGGCGACGAAGACGTGGTGGTGGACCGCCGCATTGTCGCCGAGGAAGAAGAGCGCTCGGCGAAAGAGCGCCGCTACTCGGAAATCACGGAGGGCGACATCGTCACGGGCACAGTCCGTAGCCTCACCGACTACGGCGCCTTCGTCGATGTCGGCGGCGTCGACGCCCTGCTGCATGTTGCCGACCTGTCCTGGGGACGCGTCAGGGCACCGGCCGACGTGCTTTCCGTGGGGCAGCAGATAGAAGCCAGGGTGTTGAAGATCGATCCCGACAAGCAGCGCATTTCGATTGGGATGAAGCAGCTTCAGCCGCATCCCTGGGACTCGGTAGCGCAGAAGTACAGGATTGGCGAACGCGTACGCGGCACCGTGACGCGTCTGGCCGATTTCGGGGCTTTTGTCGAACTGGAGCCCGGGGTGGAAGGGCTGATCCACGTCTCCGAGATGTCCTGGTCCCGAAAGGTGCGTAAGCCGGGCGATGTGGTGAAACCGGGCGAAACCGTGGACGTCATAATCCTCGGCGTCAACGTCGGCGAGCAGCGGCTGTCGCTCGGGCTGAAGCAGGCGCTGGGCGATCCCTGGGCCGACGCGGCGCAGAAATTTCCGGTGGGCCTGGCAATCGAAGGTCCGGTCACCAGTTTGACGAAATTCGGCGCATTCGTGCAGGCGGCGGAAGGCGTCGAGGGAATGATTCACGTCAGCGAGATCAGCGCCGACAGGCACATCAATCACCCGCAGGATGTGCTGAAGCCCGGGCAGGTGGTGAGGGTCAAGGTCCTTGCCGTCGAAGCCGCACGGCGCCTGTTGCGGCTGAGCATGAAGCAACTGGCTCCCACCAGCCTGGATGAGTACGTTGCGGAACGTAAGGAGGGCGATGTGGTCAGCGGACGTGTCATCGAGGCGTCCGGGGGAAGCGCTCGCGTGGAACTGGGTGAGGGAATCGAGGGTACCTGCCGCACCTCCGAGGCAGCTCCTGCGAAAGAACAGAGCGGGGTCCAAGCCAAAGCGGACCTCTCGTCACTTGGCTCCATGTTGCAGGCGCGCTGGAAGGGCGTAGGAGCCAATCCCGCCGCATCGGGGCCGCAAGCGCTCCGTGCCGGTCAGGTTCGCAGCTTCCGGATTGTGAAGTTGGACCGCGAAGCGAAGACAATTGGGCTGGAAGCGGTGTAGCAGCGAACCATCCGCCGGCGGCGTTCCGGTGTCATGAATCAGAAATTATCTGACCGGCACAATGAAGCAGGGGCTAAAGCCCCGTTTCCTTAAATAGCATTTTCGGCTCGGCTGAAGCCGAGCCCTTTCAAAGCGCCATCACTTCTTAAGGAAGTTTCGAGGGAGGAAACTATACACCTTTTCTGCCTGCGCTGTGATGGAGTATGCAGTCACCCTGACCTGTTATTGTGGCGGCGGAGTACTCTCCTTCGACTTCGGAGTCTCTTCCGATTTGCCACCCACCATTTTGTGCTCGGTCCCGACTACGCCCGATTTTGTGCCTTCACCAACAGCTTTGCCGGCGTGACCGACACCCTTGCCGAAGTCCTTGCCGGCTTCGATAGGATGACCTTCTTTGATATCGTGCCCGGCCGCCCTGGCGCCGCGTCCGATGTCACCCGGAGCGGTGGCCATGACTTGGCCCCCGCCGACGTTCAAATGCGAGAGCGTACTTTCGTCCAGAGTGCTGTTGACCTTGAGGCCTTTGTCCTCCTGGTATTTGTGGATAGCCGCGCGGGTCGTCGGACCCATTCTTCCGTCCGTGGTCCCGGCGTGATAACCCTCCTCGTTGAGCCTCTGCTGAGCCGAGCGCACCACATCAGGCGTCAGCTTTACGGTTCCGGGAGCGGGCTCCGTATTGGCAGCTTGTTGTTTTTCAGCGGCTGTTCGGGAGGCTGCCTGATCAGGTTTCGCCTCCTGTGGGCGGCGCTTCCCCACAGTGCCAGCACCATTACCCAGGTCGTAGCCAGATGTACTTTCATGGCACTTCTCCTGCATCGACACTGAAGTCTGATGCAGAGGTTACGGCAGGATTTGCCACAGGCTTGGGCGGAACGATAGTGCGGGGGTTAGGCGCCGACGACGCTGAGGCCAGAGGAGCTGGGGTGTGTACCCACGGCCCCGGATGGCAGGCTGGACTGACGAAGATGCGCGCGGCGGGTAGCCCGAGCAACGCTCACCAGGGTGCGCCATGCAAGCATCGTTTGCTTGCATGGGGGCTTTGTCAGTTGTGCGACCATGCTTCAAATTTCAGAATAGTTTTCGTTCGAAACAACAAAGTCAAAGCCCCACCCAACCAAAAGAAGGTGGGGTGGGGCACTGCACATACTGGCGGTTCAGGTTTCAGGCCGTGTGAGTCCTGGCCGACTGGCCCTGCTTCCACTCCCACACTTTGGAACTGGTGTTGCCGGCCCCATCAACTTCAAACTCGAAGGCCGCTGAGGCGTTATTCAGGCGAGCCAGTTTCTGCGAGGCTGTGCGGTAGTACAGCATGCCGCGGTAGCTCACAGCGCCGCCCGCTCCGAATGCGCCGATACCGGTGCCGGTCCAGGTGACGCCCTCGCCATCTTGGGTCACGATGAGTCCCTGGCCCTGGCCATGGATCGAGCCGTCAGGACGAATCACCGACGTGTAGGTTCCCACTCCGTTCATGGCGACACCCAGGATCTGCCCGCTGTCCTCAAACGTCACCTCCGCGGTGACGGGATCAACGGAGAGCACGCGCCGCACAATTCTCTTGCCTTTACTTTCGCCGAGCTGATCTCCAAGCATAGTCATCTCCATTTTGGTCGGGACTCTCGATTCCCGAGCTTTGGAAGTGTATCGGATTCCCGTCCATAACAAGAAACATTTCCGGCAGAAAATTGTCTGGCGTCAATCGACGCAACCTTGAAGGCGAATCAGCTCCGCACAGAAACCACTTCGCCTGAATCGGGCCGATCAGGTGGCGGTATGGGGATAGCCACAGCAGGTTGCCGACGCCGTTCGCCTTGACGTCGCGGGAGTCAGCCACGTTCTGCTGAATCCAGTCTTCGATGAAGAAGCGCAGATGGCGCGCCTCGCCCAGGACGTACTGCCTCGCCTGTAGCGGCTGAAGGCGGTGCTGAGTGATTCCCATTTTGGGAACTCTCCTTCTGCCAGCCACAAAATCCCTCTAACGCTGTCACGCGTCACTGCGTTTCTTCGTGTGGCCCGATGTAATGACCTTTTCGAGCCACACTCATCCACACGGAGAAGGGAATGATATCTGCCACGGTCACTCTTACTCAGCCCCAGGGCACTCATCGCCAGTTTGTAGCCACCAGTGGTAGCGGACACCACCTGCTGCTCGACGATCCCGCCGGCAATACTGGCGCCAAGCCCGTCGAGCTGGTCGCCATCGCGCTGGCCGGATGCACGGCCTTTGACGTTATCAACATCCTGCGCAAGAAGCGCCAGCAGGTCACCGGCTACGAAGTGAAGGTCGAGGCCGATCAGGCTTCCACCCCACCGCAGGTCTTCACCGCCGTTCGCATTCACCACATCGTGACCGGCGTCGATGTTTCTCCTGAGGCGGTGGAGGATGCGATCAGACTCTCGGAAGAAAAGTACTGCTCGGTAGGCGCGATGGTGCAGAAAAGCGCCGAGCTGCACACCAGCTTCGAAATTGTGCCGGCGGAGCAGCCCGCGCTGGTGGGAGCATAATGGATACTCCGCAGTCGCAGCAGCCAGGCGGGGCCTCATGGCGCGCCAACTCTGCCGCACCTGGTCCGCATTCTTCCCGCGCGCCAAATATCCCGACCGGCGCCGCCTGCCGTAGCGCATAATTATTGATGGAGGTTGTATGCCCGCCTGGTTTCCGATCCTTCTGGTTGTTGTGGCATACGTGTTGATGCAGTGGCTGCTTCCGAAGCTGGGAGTTTCCACCTGACGCACGGCCGCGCGGCCCGGCGGGTCGCGACAAAAGCAGAGCGGGTGCCCCACGCCGCCCTTGGAAGGAGAACCGCGTGACCAGAGGCGCTAAGCTCGCACTCCTGCTGGCTGCCGTACTCTCCCTCATCTGTGCGGGCGCCGCCCAGACCGCACAATCCGCTCTTCCGCCCGGCAGCCCGCAGCTCATGAACCCGCTGGAGCTGGTCAACCTGCTGCAGGCGACCAAAGGCGAGAAGCCGCTCATCCTCAACGTCGGTCCTTCGCTCCTCTACATGCAGGCGCACATTCCCGGGTCGGAGTACATCGGAGCGGGCTCCAGCCCGCAGGGCTTGGCTGCGCTGCGCAGCCGGGTGAAAGCAGTGCCGCACGACAGGCAAATCGTTCTCTATTGCGGCTGCTGTCCCTGGGAACACTGTCCCAACGTCGCGCCTGCTTACGGAGAGCTGCACCGGATGGGCTTCAGCAACGTCAAGGTCCTCTACATCCCGAACAACTTCGGCGCCGACTGGCTGGACAGGGGCTACCCCACCGTGAAAGGGCAGTAGCGGCCAGCGGTTTCCGCACAGTGAATTATGACTGAGCCTTCCCGCAACGCATTTTCTTCGATGTCCCGCGACGAGCTCCTGCGCGCCCTGGAGATGTTCGCCAAAAACTGGCTGGCACATGACGGCTGCTGGTTCCTGGCAGCCGAGGAGAGCCTGGGCATGGATGCGGCCATCGCGCTGGACGCGCGCGCCTGGCAGCGCTTTGCCGCGGCGGAGGCCAATCGCATCATGGCCACCTTCAGCATCGCCCAATGCGGCGGTCTCGAGGCCCTGGAAAAAGCCCTGGCGCTCCGCATGTACGGTGTCATCAATGCCCAGCGCGTAGAGTGGTCCAACGATCGCCGGAGCCTGCGCTTTTTCATGGACGTTTGCCGCGTGCAGGAGACCCGGAGGCGAAAGGGGCTGGAGGATTTTCCCTGCAGGAGTGTGGGCACTGTCGAATTTGAAACCTTTGCCCGTACCATCGACCCGCGGATTCGCACCACCTGCCTGCATTGCCCTCCCGACGCCGAAGAGGGCCAATACTGTGTCTGGGAATTCAGCATCGCTGAAGAACGCGCCGGCTAGCTCACAGCGAGAAGTGGAATGTTGCGCCCTTCTGCACCGCTCCCGTCGCCCACACCTCGCCGCCATGGCGCGCGATGATGCGCTGCACCGTCGCCAGCCCGATGCCTGTCCCCGGAAACTCGCTCTTTGCGTGCAATCTCTGGAACGGCTTGAACAGCCTGTCGGCCAGCGCCGGATCGAAGCCGGCGCCGTCGTCCCGCACGAAGAATATCGTGCGCCCGCGCCGTTGCTCGCAGCCGAACGCGATGTGCGCCGGCTGCCGCTGAGCGGTGTACTTCCAGGCGTTACTCATCAGGTTTTCCAGCACGATCCGCAGCAGCCGCGAATCGCCTTCCACCGGCGCGCAGTCCTGGATCTGGAACTCGACGCTTCGGCCCGGCTCCTGGCGGCACAACTGGTCGGCGATGGCGCGTGCCATGCCGCTCAGGTTTACCTGTTCCCGATGCATGCTGGCGGTGGAAACATGTGACAGATTCAGCAGATCGTCGATCAGCTCGGCCATTCTCCGCGTCGCCATGTTGATCTGCTGAACGCATTCCTGGGCCGAGGCATCGAGCTCGCCGGCATGCTCCACCGTCAGCATGTGGCTGAATCCATTGATTACCTCCAGTGGCGCCCGCAGGTCGTGGGACACGGAATAGGAGAACGCTTCCAGTTCGCGGTTGGCCGCCACCAGCTGCCGCGTCCGCTCCTCAACCCGCTGCTCCAGCTGGTCGCGCGCGGTCTGCAGTTCCGCGTCACGCTGCTGGATCTGCGCCAGCATGGTATTGAACGCTTCGATCAGCACGGCGACCTCGTCGTGCTTGCCGGTGGGGGCCGCACGCACGGAATAGTTCCTGTCTTCCGACACCATCCGCGCCGTCTCCGCCAGCTGCACGATGGGTGCTGCCACCGACCGGCGAAACAGGGAAGACACCAGCAGGGCCGCCAGCAGCGAGAGCAGCAGCACCGCGGCGGCGATGGTCGCGTATCGTTTGAGGCGCTGCGTCCGCTCGCTGAGGTCCGAGCGGATGAAGACGGCCCCCAGTTGCCGCCCCTGAAAGATGATCGGCTGGCGAAGATAGACTTCGTCGCTGCGGAACACATGCGACTCCTGCCGGGCGCCGCCTTCCGGAAAATTCAGCAGTTGCTCGCCGGGGTTCCGGTAGTAGTGGGCGAACAGTCGCCCGTCGGCGGTGAAGATTCCCGCCGCGGTTATGTTGGGCAGATTGCGCAATGCGGAAAGGGTGTCTTCCGCGGCATGCGGATCGTTGAAGATCAGGGCGGAAACGCTGTTGGAGCCGATGATCTGCGCCTGGGCGGAAAGGCTGCGAATCAGCGCCTCGCGGAAGCTGTACTGGTCGTATATGAAGAACGCGACGCACGCCGCCAGCAGCGCGGCCCCGCTCACCAGCACATTCATCCAGGTGAGCTTGCGTGAGATCGGCGAGTGTCGCAGGTCCAGCATGGGTCAGCGGTTCTCCTGTCGCCCGCCGCCTGTCACCCTGACGGCCACCTTCA